>Ga0268287_100003_pt1:0-212500 | contig 520265 bp, 492 predicted proteins | sample MetcocultureR3M_FD_191348 | JGI IMG/M metagenome (GOLD analysis project Ga0268287, IMG submission 191348) | Soil microbial communities from Anza Borrego Desert, Southern California, United States - Methanotrophic co-culture R3-M | ecosystem: Environmental > Terrestrial > Soil > Desert...
CTTGCCGATGTCGATGCCGATCGAGGCCAAAGGTGTGGTGGTCATGGGCTGCTTCTCCGGATGCTGTAGGGTAGTCTTTACAGACTATCCCCGCGGGGGAAGCAGCCGGTCCATCCCATTAGCGGACGTTTAGTTTCGCTTCCCGAGCCGCCCTTGCGGCTACAAACATTCAATAAGATTTGCGGCTTTCGTCTTCGAACGGCGGGCGACTGAGATGCCTCGTGAGACGCCCTTCATTGCCCCACCGGTATCGCTTAGCGAGTGGGATATACAGAAGGGCGGCTAGGCCCAACGCGATCAGTACACTAATCAGGCTGAGGCCGATGAAGATGAAAACGCTGGACGTACCCCCGACAATGAGGGCAAGCATAAGGGCGGAACGAATACTAAGAGGCCACATACCCGCTAGGGTAGCACGAGCACGCTCTTACCTGGTAGCCTTCGACAGTTAAGGTTTGCGGACCATTAAGTCCGGTCCTGGCCATCAGCGAAGTAGCGGCGGCGCACCTCGTTGAAATCCGGCCTAGCGGACCAGATTTGCTCAGGTTGAGTTCTTCGCATTGTGACCCCGAGCGGACTTCAGCGCCTGCGAACAAGGCCTCGCTTAGCATGTTTCCCAAGCAACACGCTGTGTCGAACAAATCCACACACGGTGAGCAGGATGGTGAGAAGGCCAATCCCCCAACGACCGGCAGCAAAAAGAGCGATGCAAATCAGATAGACCAAGAAGAACAGCACCGTCCAAGCCAGGGTAAACCCAAGATAGGTCCGTCCGGTCGGGATGTTGCTTTTGTTATCCGCCATGGCCAAGCATAGCATGCGCCGATCTCACCCGGCCACAACCTCGTTCAGCGCGCCGCTTTCGCCTTCATCAGAACGAACAGGTGAGAACCGGCGGCGATCAACGAGAAAATGACTATCCCTAATTCAGCACCGTGCACATCCTGCGGCGCATATGTTGAAGCCAGCCAAATGAAGAGCCGGACAGCCGCCATGAAGGCAATCATCCCCCACATAGTGAGCCATTTTGGGGCGTACCAAGTTGGCTCGCCGTTGGGACCCCATTGCATGGCGATGCGCTCGCTCGCGATACGCGGGCCAAGATAAAGGTTTGCCCCGACGACGACCGCGATAGCGAAGCCAAAGACGTAGTCTGCTGGTACCATGTTTTCCGACTTCCAAACACCAGCCGAGAATATCCAAAGGCGGAGAAGCAATCCATTCTTGCTTAGATGGAACCGATCACGTGTACTTCCTTATGGTTGCCGGTAGATTGATTGGACGCAGCGTCCGCTTTTGGCCCATCGCTGCCGCAGCCCACGACCGACGATATGTCGGCTGTCGAGGGTAGACCGGGCCAAACTTAAACTGAGCCAGATCGCCGCGATTGACCCTGAGGAGACCTTAGGGCGCCTCCCTGTAGAAGAGCAGGGCTGCTGCGGGTACTTCCGCTGCTTAACTCTTGTGAATTCCTAGGCGGTCATTGATGATTATGCTCAGGAATGGCGTGGGTAACTGAATTGGGGGAGTGCTACTTACCCTTTACGCAGGGGAGGTAGTCGCCTCCGTGAACATGTTTGTTCGTGGAGTGAGTTATGTTGCTTTCGGAAAAATTCAGTGAGCGAACGATATCCAACATGGACGTCGCGTTGGAAAGAGCTTGTAGGTTGATGCCATCGGCATTCGAAGGCCATCCAGCTCGAAAGTTCGTGGCGGAAAAGATCGTCGAATGCGCCACCAGGCACACACAGACGCTCGGCGGTTTAACTGAGGCGGGCAGACGGGCGGTAGCTGAACTCGCGGCCGAAATTGTCGAGGCGAATTGAGCTACGCGTCGCGCGGCTGATTAGTAAGTAGATACCCCAGAGAAACTGTGCCAAAGTTGATCACCGCCGGCAACCGCTCCCAGGCGCCGACGGCTGAGAGATGCGTGTGCTCCCGCCTGCAGAGGATTGGAGCGGAGCATGCCGCACAAGAAGCTCATCGAGCGTCTGCTGGCTGTGGGCCGACTTTCGGACGACGAGCAGCGGGCCATAGCCAGCCTGCCCTATGCGATCAAGAATTTGGCGGACGGAGATATTGCTGTTCATCAGGGCGCGCGCGCCCTCGGTTGCACTGTGGTGATGGCAGGTTTCCTATCGCGTCAAAGGGTCATCTCGGACCGGAATCAAATATCGGCATTCTACGTCCCCGGCGACATTCCAGATCTTCACACTTTGCACCTGCCGCTGATGGATCACGATCTATGTAGCACGGGCCCATCAACAATTGCGGCCGTAACTCATGGCGCGATCAAGCAGGTTCTTCGCGACTTTCCAGGACTGATCTATGCGTTTTGGGGCGAGACAGTCATTCAGGCCGCGATCTATCGGGAGTGGGTTGAAAACCTCGGTGCTCGCCAAGCGCTCCCGCGAGTTGCACATCTCATTTGTGAAATGGCAGCGCGGTTGACAAAGGTCGGTCTAGCTCCGGACAGCCGCTTCAAATTGCCTTTCACGCAGGCAGACATCGCGGATGCGTGCGGTCTGTCCATCGTGCATGTAAACCGAACGATCCAGGAGCTCCGCCGCCGGCGCCTGATCGATTGGCAGGGACAAACGGTCGAACTCATCGAACGAGAAGGCCTGGAGAGCCTAGCGGAGTTCGATTTGGCTTACTTAAATTGTGTCCACTGAACCCTGAATGTTCGGTCGGCTGAGAGGATCCCGAGGAGCGGATGGGCTAAGAATGGTGATGGTTAGTTAGCGACTTCCAGTCGCTAGATGCCTTGGTTAGGTGCGCCGTGACAATCCCAAGCAGTGTCTCCCGAGTCTACATCACGGACCAACTGTTGAAGCGGGCCTCCGGTCAGACAGACCCGTCGCGCGAGAAGCTTGCTGTGCGTGACCTGGCTCGGCAGATGGCGGGCGATCCCAGTCAAGTTCTTCCAGTATTGGTTGATCTCGCTTTGGAGCTTTGTAGCGCAGCCGCCGGGGGCATAAGCATCTACGAAAAGCCCGGTGCGGTTTTCCGCTGGCATCACCTTCGCGGGACCTTGGATAGATTCACCGGCGCCACCACGCCGCGCAACTACAGTCCCTGCGGTGTCACTCTCGATCATGCGCGACCCGTCCTGGTTCAGAAACCCGAACGCGTTTACAGCTGGCTTGTCGATGCTGGCGTTTCGCTTCCCGAGTGTCTACTTGTTCCTCTATTTGCTGCAGGCGCTGAGCCCTTGGGGACGCTCTGGGTGGTTTCCGCGGATATTGAGCACTTTCATGCTGGCCATGTCAGTACCCTGCAGGAGCTCGCCGAGTTCGCGGGAATTGCGTGGGAGGTTCTGCAAAAGGAGGAGCGACTAAGAGCGGCGCTCGAAGAGCAGGAAATCCTGACACGTGAGATGGGACACAGGGTGAAGAACCTCTTCGCCATTGCCGACAGCATGATTAGGTTGAGCGCGAGCAGGTCCGCCACCAAGGAGCAGATGGCAGAAACACTCTCTGGGCGGCTGCATGCCCTGGCCGACGCGAACGCGCTGATCCGGCGCACATTCAGTCCGACCGGACATCTGTCCAACGCTTCCAACCTGTCGGAGATTATCGCAGTCGTCATGAAGCCCTACGCTCACGCAGCGACGACACTCAGGGGGCCGGCGGTGCGGGTAGGAGAGCATGCGACGAACACTATCGCACTGGTCTTTCATGAAATGGCGACCAATGCCGCCAAATACGGCGCCCTCAGCACTGAAGAGGGCACCGTGACGGTCGAGTGGTCAATCGAAGACGACTGTCTCGCGCTTGCCTGGAAAGAGACCGGGGGCCCGGAAATCACTCAAGAGCCTCCCTCCTCGGGGTTCGGAGCGTCCCTCGTGACGAACACCATCAGACGCCAAGGGGGTACAATCGCCACCGCGTGGCACCGAGAAGGCGTGCACGTGCAAATCGTTATGCCTTTGGGAAGCTTGGCACATTGACCAACGATCTGGCCGCGGCGACCTGAATATTGAATTTACCCACACTCACTGCCGGCTCAGCAGCGCTGCAGGGTGCGCCGAGACCCTGATCCGGAAGGTCACAGTTTGCCCGTGGTGGACCTCGTGGCTTGAAAGCGGCCGGCGGCATTTGTTGTAATGGCTCCGCCGCGACGTGGCCGAACCGCTCTACCGGCCTCTATGCGAGCCTCGGGGTGGGTATTGGGATCAGCTTGGCCATCTTTCGAAGGTTCTGAACGGTGGCTGCGAGGATGAACTCGTCGTTTGGGCCTCGTAGACGTAAACGGTCGAGCTTGAGAATGCGCTTGAGGTGCGCGAACAGCATCTCGATCTTTTTGCGGAGCCGGCGCGAAGTGCGGCCCTCCAATGATCTTGCAATCTGGCGCGCCATGTCGCGAGCGCCCTCCTAAGATCGAGCGCGGCACCCTACGGGAAGGCTGCTTAGGGCAACACCGGGCTTTCAATGCGCAGCGATCACAATCATGCTTGCTGGCGAGGTAAAGCATGGTGGCGCCATCATTCACCAGCGTTCCAGTCGTGGTAAGAACTTTGCCGCTGGGGCAACGGTAGAGGTCCCCGGCATGGTCATAGGTGAAGTCATGGCGCGAGCGATCCCGTCCGTGCGGGCGGAGGCGCTGTTGCAGCAGTCGCTTCCATCGCTGTTTCTCGGCGGCCGCCCTTTCTTCCGGTGGCCCAGCTTCAAGGAGGATGCGGCTTCGCGCCCTCAGAACAGTACGGCCGAGTGCCTGCCGATGCAGCTTGACCTCACTTTTTGCGCTGTGCAACCTTTGTAGATCCGAGGCATCACACCGAGCGCGGCGAATGAAACTGTTGACCGAATACTTGGAGCGCGCCGTGAGCCTGGAGAAGTTGGCGGCTGGCGAACCGGATTCGACCTTCAAGACGCAACTACTGACCCAGGCGGCCGCTTACAGGATGCTCGCGGCAAAGCGCGCGAAGGAATACGGACTGCCATCGCCGAGCGTGCCAGAAGAGCCACCACTTCCCTGAGAGCCTGCCTTGATTGAAGCGGGCTCTCAGTTCGGAGATGAGCTGGAAGACCAGGATGATCTTGCAATCGACCCTGACCTGCCCGAGCTGCGGCCATCGAGCCGAGGAAAACATGTCCACGGTCGCCTGCCAATTCTTCTATGACTGCAAAGGCTGCGGTGCTCGCCTGAAGCCTCTCCCTGGCGACTGCTGCGTGTTCTGCTCTTCGGCACGGTTCCCTGTCCGCCGGTTCAGGAGAATGGAAAGGGCTGCTGTAGTTAGCTGCCCTGAAGGGAGTGCATGTACTCAGCTACGGTGCTGAATCTCCAATGCGGTCGAAAATGTGCGCTAATTCATAAAAGAGCACATATAACTGAGCCATAATTTGATACGTTCAGCTTCACGCCCGGCACGATTGCGCCTGCGCTGTCTTTTTTAGCGTTTTCAGTAGTGTTGTTTGTTGGGGGCTTTCATGACGTACTCCCGCAGTTTTCTTTTTGCCCAGCGGATAAACGAGCTCAATTCCCAGCTCTCAGAACTGGAAGAACTTCGAGTTCAGATCGAAAAAGCGAAGCGGCGCGCTCGCCGCGCGCCCCAACCACCATCGGGACTCCTGCTGCCCCAGCTCGCGCCCCAATCGCTGAAATCGCACTTCTTGCAGCGCGCACTCCCGAGAGGAGCGGGCGGCGAGTGAACGTCAGTTATTGGCCCGAAGCTGTATAGCGGCGACGCTCGTCCAAGCGTCGGCTGTCGAACGCAGACCGGACGTGGCTTGCGAGACTCCGACCCGGAGCCGACGTTTCACTGTCCTGAGTTAGCTTCCTCGATGAAGCACAGCCACATGTCCAGGAGGGCGGCGTATGCCCCCCTCATTGCAGCGCTAGGCGGTCAGCACGTCTTCGATCCGGATCGGCAGCGTGCGGACGCGCTTGCCGGTCGCATGAAAGACGGCGTTTGCGATGGCGGGGGCGATACCCACTAGGGCGATTTCGCCGAGACCCTTGACCCCGAGTTCATTGACGTGCGGATCCGCCTCCTCGACGAAGTGCGCTTCGATCTGGGGAATGTCCAGGTTAACGGGCATCAGGTAGTCGGCCATGTGAGCGTTGACCGGCCGGCCGTCGCGAGCGTCGAGAACAGTGCGCTCCATTAGGGCCATACCGATGCCGCCGACCATGCCGCCGGTGCATTGGCTGCGGGCAAGCCGCGGGTTGACGACGCGGCCGATGCCATAGGCGCCGACCGCGCGGCGGACGCGGATCGTGCCGACGTCGGGATCGACGGCGATCTCGACGAAGACGGCGCCGAACGAGTGCATCGAGAATCTGGCGGCGGCCTCGGGGTCCCGCTGAGACGACGCCGTGGCTTCGATCGGTCGATCGTTCCGGCCGTTCGCGGCCTGTTCCCGCACGGCGATGCAGGCGGCGCGGATCGCTGAGCCGACCGAGGCCATGGTCCATGAGCCGCCGTGGGATGGGGCAGGCGGATAATCCGATCGGCCGAGGCTGAAGCGCACCTTTTCGACAGGGAGCCCGAGAGTCTCGGCGGCGACCTGCGTCATCGACGTATAGGTGCCCGGACCCATGTCGCTGGCCGCGATCTCCACCTCCGCCGTCCCGTCGCGAAGCAGCCGCGCCCGCGCGGTGGCCGGCGCGTGAAAGGCCGGATAGCTTGCCGAGGCCACTCCCATCCCGATCAGCAGGCGGCCGTCGCGCATCGAACGCGGTTCGGGCGTACGGCGCGACCAGCCGAATCGTTCGGCCCCGAGATCGTAGCATTCCATCAGCGATCGGCTGGAGAAGGGCTTGTTTTCTCCCTCGTCGATCTCCGGCTCGTTGCGGCGCCGCAAATCGATGGGATCCAGGCGGAGCTTAAAAGCCAACTCGTCCATGGCGCATTCGAGCGCGAAAACGCCGCTGGCCTCTCCAGGACCACGCATGTGGTTTGGCGTTCCCGTATCGAGCGGGACCAGACGGTAGCGCGTCCGCACGTTAGGCGAGGAGTAGAGGAACGTCGTGACCGAGGTCAGGGCTTCCATGAATTCCTCGTAGCGACTGGTCTCGCCCGTGCCTTCGTGCACCACGCTGATGAGCTTTCCATCCGCCGTGGCGCCGAGAGCGATTCTCTGCACGGTGCGCGGCCGATGTCCGGTCGTGAAGAACATCTGCTTGCGCGCCAGCACGAGCTTCACCGGGCGCCCAACGTGCCGGGCGGCCATGGCCGCGAGCGTTACGTGAGGCCAGGTTCTGAGCGAGGTCCCGAAGGCCCCGCCGATGAACGGGCAGATCACCATCACTTTGTCGGGCGACAGACCGAAGATCGCCGCGATCTCGGCCTGCTCGTTGACGACGAACTGACTCTTGCTCCAAAGCGTCAGGCGGTCGCCGTTCCAGTTGGCGATCGTCGCATGCGGCTCCATCGGGTTGTGGTTCTCTCGCGCGATGTCATAGGTCTCATCGACCTTCACCGGCGCGTCGCCCAGAGCCTTATCGGCGCTTCCCCGCGCTGTGTCGGCGGGCAGCCGGGCGTCCGGCTGTTTGCCGGCCTGGGGCACGATGGGACGGGCTTCGGGACCTGCGGAATCGATGATTGGCCGCTCGGCCTTGTAGGTGATGCGCAGCGCCGCGGCGGCGCGCTCGGCCTGCGCGATGGTTGCGGCAACGACGACCGCCACCGGCTGGCCGTGGAAGTGCACATGATCGTCCTGCAGCACATGCAGCCGCTCGCCCGTTGCCGGATCGATGTAGCTCTTGTGCGGCCCGTAGGCTAGGCGCGGCGCGTTGAGATGCGAGAGAACGGCGAGTACGCCTGGCATCTTCTCGACCGCCGCATGGTCTACGCCGGTCACTCGTCCAAGCCCTACCGTAGCGCTGACGATCACGGCATAGACCTGGCCCGGCTGATTGAAATCGGCCGCGTACCGTGCGGAGCCGGTGACCTTGGAGCGGCCATCCACGCGCGGCAGCGGCTGTCCGATGACGTTGATGGTCATGCAATCCCTCCCGTCATTTCGAAGGCGCGGACGATCGTCCGCGGCAGGAGTTCGAGTTTGTAATGATTGCCGGACAGCGGGCGGGCCCCTTCCAACGCCGATCGGGCGGCCGTCTCAAACACCTGCCGGTCCGGTACCTTGCCGATCAGCGCCGCTTCCACCGCGCGCATGCGCCAAGGCCGAGTGCCGACCCCACCAACCGCGAGGCGCGCGCCGCGGATCACGCCGTCCACGACGTCGAGCGCCGCTGCCGCGGAGACCAGCGCAAATTCGTAGGACGCGCGGTCGCGCACCTTGAGGTAGCGCGCCCGGCGGCCATCAGGCCCGCCGGGGACCCGCACCTCGACGATGAGCTCGCCCGGCAGCAGCGTGTGTTCGAGATGAGGGGTATCGCCGGGCAGGCGAAACAGCTCCTCGACCGGGAAAGTGCGCTCGCCCTTCGGACCCCTGACCCGCATGGTGGCGTCGAGCGCGACCAACGCGACCGCGACGTCGGAGGGGTGCGTCGCCACGCAGTGATCGCTGGTGCCGAGAATGGCGTGACCGGCATTGAGGCCGTCGCGTGCGGCACAGCCCGAGCCAGGGCTGCGCTTGTTGCAGGATGCGTCGAGCATCCGAAAGTAGGGGCAGCGCACGCGCTGGAGCAGGTTGCCGCCGATCGAGGCCATGTTGCGCAGTTGCGGCGAGGCGCCCTCGATCAGACTCTCGGAGATCAGCGGATAAAGACGCTGAACATCGGGATGGGCGGCGACGTCGGCCATCCGCGCCAGCGCGCCGATGACGAGATTGGACCGGTCGACGCGGATACCGGACAGCGGAAGCGCATTGATGTCGACGAGCTGCTGCGGCCGCTCCACCTCGTCGCGCATGAGATCGATCAATGTCGTGCCGCCGGCGATAAGGCGGCCTCCGGAGGATGCAGCAGCGATGGCGGCCTCGATGGAGGTCACCTTCTCGATGGTGAACGGGAGCATGGTCAGACCCTCTTGGCGGCGTCGGCAATGGCGGCGACGATCCCGGGATACGCCCCGCAGCGACAGATATTGCCGCTCATCCAGAACCGGATGTCGTCCGGCGAGCCCGCATGGCCTTCGGCGATGCAGCCGACCGCCGACATGATCTGCCCGGGAGTACAGAATCCGCATTGCAAGCCATCGTGCTCGACGAATGCGCTCTGGAGCGGATGAAGTTCACCATTCTTCTCGAGACCCTCGATCGTCTCGACTGTGGCCCCGTCATGCATCGCAGCCAGGGTCAGACACGACACGACCCGCCTGCCGTTGAGCAGGATGGTGCAAGCGCCGCAGGCGCCCTGATTGCAGCCCTTCTTCGTGCCGGTGAGACCGAGATCTTCGCGCAGGACGTCGAGCAGGGATTGCCGCGTATCCAAGTCGAGCTCGTGCCGCATCCCGTTCACCGTCAGGCGGACCGGTGAGGTTGACGCGGATAGCCTGCTTTCGGATGCCGATTGCGCGGCAAGTTGGGGCACCACCGCCATGGAGGCCACTCCCCCGACGGTCAGCAGGACCGAACGGCGCGAAACCCCTTCCCGCGTGCTCTCGGTCTCAGCACCGCCGGCGGCGAACGGCTCTTGGTTTGTCATGGTGGTCTGGATTCCCTCAGATGATCCGGCCCAGTAGGCCATGATCCCGACGGGCGCACCGTTCCGTTATTGCGGCGACTATCGCGATCTTGCGACGAAGTGGCGACAGCGCCTGGACTCTGCTTCTCGCCCATCGCGGCCATGGCCGCCCAGCCATGAGGGGTAGACCGGGCGCAATGAGATCAAGCCCAACCCTCTCGCTATCTGCCCATCGAGTTGTCTTTATACCACGATGTCAATCATGCGCACTATTTGTGCAATCAGCCAGATATTGCGACATTTCGGACCGCAGCTTCCGTTCCCGCAATTTCGTCAAACATGGTATGTTGATGAAGCGCCTGTCGCGGGTGCGTCAAATATTGCGTAACCAAAGCGATGCCTGATCGAAATCCCTTTCAGACGATGGTCCGGCTGCTACCGGAGGCGCCGCCGCCTCTGGCACCCATCAAGTTAAACTGCGGCACACAACTCACTCATCGTTTTGTTCGCGGCACGCGCTATGGCTATGCGCCAGGCATGCCCGGTCACCTTGTCGGCACCTACTATGGTGAGCCTCGGCACAGTGCGTGGACGGTTGAGCGACGGCGGCTCTCTGCCGCGCTGCGGCCGAATTCCATCACTGTGATTCCCGACCGGCACGATGGAGATTGGGAAGTTGAAGGACCGCTCCACGTGTCCCATGTCTATCTCACCAACGAACGACTGGAGCATTGCCGAACACTCCTCGGTGGACGAGGCAATGTAGAGCTGACGCCACGCGTCGGAAGCGAAGACGCTGTGACCTCGCAGCTTCTCTCGATCCTCAGCAACCCCGACGTCATTCTTGATCCGTCGGCAAAACTGCTGGTCGATCGCACGGTCGACCTTCTCTGCATCCAGCTATTGCGTTCGCACAGCATAGTACAGTTGCCGCAAAGCCTCGCCTATGCTCGCGGCGGGCTCGCGCGCTGGCAGCTCAGGCGTGTGATCGAATACATGCTTGATCATCTCGATCAGCCCATCGGCCTTGACGAACTGGCGTCGCTGGTCGGCCGCAGCCGCTATCATTTCTGCACGGCGTTCCGTCTCTCGACCGGATTGACGCCGCATGCCTGGCTAACTCGGCAACGCATGTTGCTGGCACAAAGGCTGCTGAATGATCCAGATCTATCGATCAGTGAAGTTGCGCTCGCAGCCGGATATTCGACGCCGTCCGCTTTCGCCCAGACCTTCCGCAGAATTGTAGGCACGACGCCGCGCAATTTCCGACGATCCTTGTAGCCTCACATCGGATGTCTGCTTATGGCCATTCCGTTGAAGAAGTTGCGACCGAGGTGGCTGAGACAGTAGCGCGAACCGTCTTCGCTGCGGCATTGGCACCAGCTTGGCAAGCTTCCGGAGGTTCTGGGCGGTTGCTGCGAGGATGAACTCGTCGTGGGCACCATTTGGTCCGCGTAATCGTAGTCGGCCCAGCCTGAAAATGCGTTCGAGGTGAGCGAACAGCATCTCAACCTTCTTGCTTAGTCGCCGTGATGCCGATCCCTCCCAGGATTTGGCAATCGCCCGCACCATGTCCTGGGCGCTCTCATGGATCGAGCGAGGCACCTTTCGAGCAGGCGTATTCGGGCAACCGACGGTCCGGGACTATCAGGCCGCCCAGCTCCGCTGTCGGCTTCCTTCTCAGGAGGCGTTCGCCCTGGCTCGCTCGCGGGCCTCGCGACGACGTTCGCGCCGCTCTCGGCGCCGCTTGGCGCGGTCGGCTGGCTGCCGTAGCGGAGGAACCGGCGCTGGTTCGGCCACTGGCTGGGTGGTCTCGCTGACCGCAGTCACCTGGATTGCCTCCGGCGATGGGCGGGCTTCCATGAACTCGAGCACCTCCCGTCCCTTGGAAGTCAGCCTCCACCCGCCGCTTATGCGCTCCACCAGCCCTTGTGTCCAAATGTCGAGATCCGGGACCCGCGCGGCGAGGCGTCTCGTCCGGTCCGCCCAGTCGGGTCCGCTGGTCGCCAGGATGGCCATGTCCCTCTTGAGGTCCGCCATGACGGCGAAACCGTCGGGGTAGGCCACCAGGATCTTCAGGACCGTAACCTGGAAGTTCACGTCCCGCTCCGGATCATATCAGCGCCACATCGTTGGGGCGCGCGACAAGGCTTCCCGGCCAATTTGCCTAAGCCCCTCGCGAGAAACTTCGCCACTAGATGCTGCTTCCAAGATCTTGGATGCGACGTGAGTGCGTGCACCGATCTCGCGCTGCGAGACGCTTTCGCATACTTCATCGAGAACCGCGCGCAAAAGCGCGGTGGTTGCCGTATCGAACATGAGATGCCCCCCAATAAGGGAAAGTAGCATTTTAGCCGAGCTTTCCCATTCTGACGATTCAGGCATGTTAAGGGGCGGATCTATGGGCCTAGCCAAGCAACTGCTGCAATGATCAGTGTCCCCTGATGCTCCTCTTCAGCGATGCAAACTGCTTTTTCAGGCGCGGCACTGCAAAGTCGGCGAAGGCGCGCACCTTTGGCACCGAAAGTCGACCCTGTGGGCAGATCAGATGCGCTGGCATCTGCGGATCCTCTTGGTCAGCCAGCACGATCTCGAGGTCGCCGCGGGCGAGGGGTTCCGCCACCTGGTACGAGTACATCCGCGCCACGCCCCGCCCGGCGACCGCGGAGGCGACTGCCGCATAGGTGCTGTTGACGATGAGGCGCGGAGTGAATTGGACGGTGCGCGGCGCTGACGAGCCGGCCTGCGCTGCGAACGTCCAGGAATTGGGCAGATGCGCCATGGCAACGATCTGGTGCTTGGCGAGGTCGCCCGGCTCTGCAATGCGCGGATGCTGCTTTAGATAGCGCGGCGCCGCCACGACGACACGGCTGATCTCGCCGACCCGCATGGCGATCATCGTCGAGTCCACCAAAGGACCGATGCGAAGCGCGACGTCGACGCCCTCCTCAACCAGATTGACCGGTCGGTCGAACAGCAAGAGTTTTGCCGACACGGCCGGATAGGCGTCCAGAAACGCATCTAGAATAGGGCGCAAGACCATCTCGCCTGACACGACGGGAGCCGTGATCGTTAGAATGCCGCGCGGCGCAGCGCGGGCTGCGGTTGCGACGTCCTCGGCCTCCTCGAGCTCGGTGAGGACGCGGCGGCAGACCTCGACATAGCGCTCGCCGTCCTCGCTCAGCTTGATCGATCGCGTGGTCCGGTGCAGCAGCTCGGCGCCGACACGCTCCTCCAGGAAAGCGATCGCGCGGCTCACCGCGGCCGGTGAGCGGCCGAGTTTGCGCCCTGCCGCAGCCAAGCTTCCCTCGTCCACCGCAAGGACGAACACCTTCATCGCATCCAGTCGATCCATGCCTTCCTGCCGCACTCATGATTGCGGCGGCAGGCTAGGCGTTTGCCGCCGCCGCGACAACCACGGCGAGGCGTCGGCCCGCATTCGTTCGCCGGGCGAAAGAGTGTCTGCCGGGTTGCGAATATTCGCAAGCAGGCCGCCGCAGCGTAGCTGGGGAGGCAAGCCAGCCGGTTCGGGCGGAGCTTTAAACCAGCAACAGGAGCCTCTCATGGGTCTCGAGCAGAAAGTCGCTATCATCACCGGTGCATCGCAGGGCATCGGCGCCGCCCTGGTCCAGGGTTTTCGCAATCGCAACTACCGCGTCGTCGCGACGGCGCGCTCCATCAAGCCATCCGGCGACGATGACGTCCTCGCCGTTCCTGGCGACATCGCCGATCGTTCCACCGCCGAACGCGTCGTCTCGCAGGCGATCGCCCGCTTCGGCCGGGTCGACACGCTGGTCAACAACGCCGGCATCTTCGTGGCAAAGCCGTTCACGCAATACACCGCCGAGGATTATGCGGCGGTGATGGGAACGAACGTCGCGGGCTTCTTCAACGTCACGCAACTTGCGGTCGCGGAGATGGAGAAGCAGGGGTCGGGTCACATTGTCCAGATCACCACGACACTGGTCGATCAGGCCAATTCGAACGTGCCGTCGGTGCTGGCTTCGCTGAGCAAGGGTGGGCTGAATGCCGCGACCAGGTCGCTTGCGATCGAGTATGCCAAGCGCGGCATCCGTGTGAATGCGGTTTCGCCCGGGATCATCAAGTCGCCGATGCATCCGGTCGCGACGCATGGGCAGCTAGAGGCCCTGCACCCGGTCGGCCACATGGGCGAGATGTCGGACATCGTCGATGCGGTTCTCTATCTCGAGGGAGCCTCCTTTGTCACCGGCGAGATCCTGCATGTCGACGGCGGCCAGAGCGCAGGCCACTAACGCGGAGCGGGACCATGCCAATCGTCAATATTCAAGTGACCCGCGAGGGAACGACGCCTGGAGCGGCGTCCCTCACAGCGGAGGAGAAAGCCGCGTTGATCAAGGGATCGAGCGAACTCCTGCGCGACGTGCTCGGCAAGCCGCTCGACTCCACTTTCGTGGTGATCGAGGAGGTCGACACCGATAATTGGGGCTGGGGCGGCCGGCCCGTGCCCGAATTCCGCCGCCGGCGCGCCGCTTCGACGGACTGATGCGCTCGCGTTTCGCGCGCAGGAGTGTGACATGACCCACGCAGATACGAAGCAGCACATCAAGTCCCGGCTGCGCCCGCGGCCGGGATCCGACTCGCCATCGACTTGGCGATACGCCGTGGCGGGCCTGTCTGCATCGCTGGTTGGCCTCGGGCTCGCACGGTTTTCCTACACGCCTCTAATTCCGGCGCTCATTGCAGCGAAATGGTTCAGCGCGTCAGATGTCGTCTATCTCGGAGCGGCGAACTTGGGCGGCTATCTTGCCGGCGCGCTCGCGGCGCGGGCTCTCGCGACCCGAATCGGTGCGGTCCGCGCGCTGCGGGCGATGATGTTGCTTGCAACGCTCTCGTTTTTTGCAAGCGCAACGCCGCTGTCGTTTACGTGGTTCTTTGCTTGGCGCTTCCTGTCCGGCCTGACCGGCGGCATCATCATGGTGCTGACGGCTTCGGTCATCCTGCCGCACACTTCGGCCGGCCGGCGCGGCATCGTCGGCGGCGTGATTTTCGCTGGCGTAGGCCTGGGAGTGGCCGCATCGGGCACGCTGGTGCCGTTGCTGCTGCAGCAGGGCCTGTCGCAGAGCTGGTACGGTCTGGGTCTTCTTTCGACGCTCCTCACGCTCGCGAGCTGGTGGAATTGGCCTGTGGAGGCGAAACCTGTTGCCACGCCTTTGCATGAAGCGAAGCACCATCGTGGCTCGCTCGTTGCCCGCGCGCTCCTGCTCCAATACGGCCTCAATGCGGTAGCCCTGGTGCCGCACATGGTCTTCATCGTCGATTTCGTAGCGCGTGGCCTTGGCCAGGGCATCGCCGCGGGGTCCCGCTACTGGGTGCTCTACGGCCTCGGCGCGGTCGTCGGGCCACTCGTCACCGGCCAACTGGGCGACCGCTCTGGATTCGGTCCGGCTTTGCGCGCGGCGTTCCTGATCGAGACCGCCGCTGTGCTGCTGCCCACTGTCAGCACGGCGCCGGTGTCATTGATCGTCTCAAGCGTGGTGGTCGGCGCCTTCACGCCCGGTATCGTGCCCCTGGTCCTTGGACGGGTGCATGAACTGGTGCCGCACTCGCTTGAGCAACAGCGAGCGATGTGGGGCCACGCCACGACCAGCTTTGCCCTGTTCCAGGCGGCTGCTGCTTACGGTTTTTCGTGGATCTTCGCACGGGCCGGAAGCGACTATTCGGTCCTCTTTGGACTCGGCGGCGCCGCTCTGATGCTCGCACTGGCGATCGATGTTGGCGTCTCGCTTGCGACCCGCGAACGGTAGGCACCGGAACTCGGCCCGGCATAAGGAAATGCCGAGCTTCATGGTGTCTCCCGAGACGAGACCCGTGCGTCGGATTTGCCGTGGCAATCCTCGGCACATCGAGCCGCTCGAAGAAGCTAACGAACCATAACAACGCATAACGAGCAAACCGCGGCCACCCGTAGCAATGTGGTCGCAGGACAAACGGCGATCTAGTGCCGAATGTACAGCCAGGGTCTGCCCGGTGCGGATCCGCGAAGGTTTCTGCTCGAACATGTCGATGAGACGCAACACATTGGGAGATCAAGCGATGAACAACAACCAGATCGTCGATTCCAGCTTCACAGCCATCATCAACGCGCCGATCGATCGGATCGATATCCCCAATTGGTGCTTCAATCTGTCCGAGCGCGAGTATCAGGGCTGTTCGCCTGCGCATATCGCTGCGGGCTTCACGACCACGCCCGATGGCAAGCGCATGTCGATCAATGTCGAGATCATCGGCGGCAGCCTCATGGTTCAGCATTACGTGGAAACGCTTGGCCGCAAAGATCACCTGATCCTCGACTCCACATCCGATGTCTTCACGCCGAACGGGCGGACCACCATTCACGTGACCTGGGAGCTGAGCGTCAAGGAAATCGAACCTGGAAAATGCGAGTTCACCAACAGGGTCAAAACGCATGCCACGGACGAGTTCATGACGTTCATCGGCAAGCAGGGCATTCCGTTCGAGCTGTTCCGAGCGCAGCGCCAGCCCTTCTCGATCGCTCACAACCAGAGCGAAACGCCGCTGTTTGCCGCCAGCATCGAGCGCGCGGCGCTGCAGAACAACCGATAGCCTGAAAGGAGAGTTCGATGACGCAACTGTCCTATGAGAAGGGAATTACCGCCCTGCTGGTGGTCGATCCCTACAACGACTTCATCTCGGAGGGAGGCAAGATCTGGCCCCGGATCAAGGCCGTGGCCGAAAGAAACGACTGCGTTCCGCACATGATCCAGGTGCTACAGACCGCTCGGGACGCCGGCATTCGTGTGTTTTATGCCATGCATCACCGCTACCGGCCCGGTGATTATGCCTCCTGGAAATACATCGCTCCAATTCAAAGGAGAGCCTGGAACAACAAGAGCTTCGAATTCGGCACCTGGGGTGGAGAGTTTCGCGCAGAATTCGTGCCGGCGCCCGGAGAGATCGTGGCAGACGAACATTGGTGTTCTAGCGGCTTCGCGAATACCGACCTCGATCTACAACTCAAGCGGCACGGCATCCAACGGCTGATCGTCATAGGGTTGGTCGCTCACACCTGTATAGAGGCGACCGTGCGCTTTGCTGCCGAGCTTGGTTACGACGTGACGGTCGTCAAGGACGCAGTTGCCGATTATTCCGACGACATGATGCGGGCCGCGCTGGAGATCAATATGCCGAACTACGCCAGCGCGATCGTAACCACGCAGGAGATCGTCGAGGCGTTGTCGGCAAGGAGTTCCGAAGCGTCAGCCGCGTGACCTTCTCGTCGCACGTCCCCCCGTCCTGAATCGTCTTTCCTGACCGGAATGGAGAAACTCAATGGCTCGACAGATTACCATCGACAAGCTGTCTTCCGGTCTTTGGACGGCGACGTTCAATAACCCGCCCATCAATCTGATTGATCCCGACACGATCGGCGAACTGCAGGACCTGCTTGCCGAGCTCGAAAGCGATGCAGAGATCAAGGTCGTGGTGTTCCGGAGCGCGGACCCGGAGTTCTTCCTGGCGCATTGGGATGTGCTCGCGGACAAGCGGAAAGTCGCCGCCATGCCGTCGGGTCCGACGGGCATGCATCCCTGGATCGACCTGCTCGTTCGGCTGTCACGTGCGCCGGTTGCCTCCATCGCGGAGATTCGCGGGCGCGCCCGCGGGGCCGGGAGCGAGTTCGTGCTGGCCTGCGACATGCGCTTCGCCAGCCGCGAGCGTGCAATTCTCGGACAATTCGAGGTGGGCCTCGGTGCGGTGCCGGGCGGCAATCCCATGGCGAGGTTGGCCGGTCTGATGGGCCGGGGGCGTGGATTGGAGGTGATCTTGGGCGCGGACGACTTCTCGGCGGAGCTCGCCGAACGCTATGGTTATGTCAACAGAGCCTTGCCGGACGAGGAGCTTTCGACCTTTGTTGAATCCTTCGCGCGCCGTCTCGCCTCGTTCGAGAAGCACGCCATCGTAGGTGCGAAGGCCCTGATGGACGAGGTCACGTTGCCGGCGGATGCGGTCTTTCCCCCTTCGTTATCGGCCTTCTTTACGTCGGTGGCTCACCCTGGCACCCGGGAGCGGGCGGCATTCCTCCTCGAGCGCGGACTACAGCGTCGATCCGAAACCGAGATGAGGCTCGGCCAGGCGGTGGCTGAAGCGAGGTTCTCGGAACGTGGTTGAATTCCGATCGATCGAAGGCAGCTGGCCTTACCATGTGCGGCAATGCCTTCCTTGATTTCGACGGGCTGGTCGCATGGGCTGGTGGGCGCCGTTCGGTCGAGCGCCGACACGTGTCGGCCTTGAGCGTCGCCTTAGGCGCTGATTGAACTCAAGATCGGCAGCTCAAAGCCGGAGGCCGATTCGTGCGGATCCGTTGTGTTTCGGTCCGGCCCTGCCTATACTCCGGCTCACCGAAATCGCAGTCGAGGTTACGCAGTGCCGCGCGCTCGCCGTACCCTTGGCGATAAGGCGCGCACCCGGAATGAACTCTCCCAAGAGCAGCACACAGCCGGAAGCAGCGACCGGCGCGCATCACAGCAACACCGGGGCGGGCCGGGATTTCGATCCGGTCACGTTCGGTCCGTTTTCTCTTCGATCACGAATACTCGAAAAGGACGGGTTGCCAGTCAAGCTTGGCAGCCGGGCAACTGACATCCTGCGCCTGCTCGTGGATCGCGCCGGCGAAGTCGTGCCGAAGAATGACATCCTCGCATATGTGTGGGCTGGCCTCGCGGTAGAAGAGATCAGCCTGCGCGTGCACGTTGCCGAACTCCGCAAAGCCCTGGGCGATGGGAAGGACGGAGCCCGCTATATCACCAATATTCCGAGCCGAGGATATTGCTTCGTCGCGCCCGTGAGACGGGGCGAACGCAATTTGGCGCCGGCGGAGATCCCGCAGACCCACGCCGGTGCGATGGACCCGTCTTCCGCACTCCCGTATCGCCTCGACCGAATGGTCGGACGAGAGGACGTCCTGGCCGAGCTCTCGGCACGTCTGCTGAGCGAGCGCTTCGTCACTCTGAGGGGACCGGGCGGCATTGGCAAGACAACCGTTGCCGTCGCGATCGCGCATAAGATGTGGGATGAGTTCGACGGCAAGATCCACTTCCTCGATCTTGGCCCCTTGAAGGATACGACGCTCGTTGCCTCCACGGTGGCCGCTGCTCTGGGCCTCGTCGTTCATCACGCCGACCCAACCGAAAGCATCGTCAGTTTTCTTCGCAATCGTCGGCTGCTTCTCGTGCTCGATAGCTGCGAACATGTGATCGACGATGTTGCCCGTCTGGCAGAGACGATTCACCGCGAAGCATCCGGCATCACCATTCTAGCGACCAGTCGCGAGTCGCTATTGGTGCAAGGAGAGCACATTTACGAACTCGTTCCGCTACCAGGCCCTCCGCAGGGCGCTCGGCTCAATGCTGGTGAGGTGCTGAGCTATCCGGCCGCGCGTCTTTTCGCCGAACGTGCAGCTGCCGCCGGCCACCGCTTGGATATCACCGACCAGGATGCGGAGGTTCTTGCAGATATTTGCAGCAAGCTTGACGGCATCGCGCTGGCGATCGAACTCGCTGCCGCCCGCGTTGGCGTTTACGGCTTGCGGGAGATAGCAACATTGCTCGATGGCCGGCTCAAGCTCGAATGGCGGGGCCGACGCACGGCGCCGCCACGACAACAGACGCTCGGCGCCACCCTTGACTGGAGTTTCGGTCTGATTGGCGAGGCCGAGAGGCTGGTCCTTCAGCGTCTCGCCATCTTTGCCGGGCCCTTCACGCTGCAGGATGCGATTGCCGTAGTGGTGGAAGAGGGGGAGCCTGTCGAAGGCGCTGTCGACGCACTGGAGCAACTCGTAGCCAAGTCTCTGTTGTCGACGCAACCGAGCCGCTTGTCGCGAAGCTTCCGCCTCCTCGACGCCACCCGCGCCTATGCACTCCAGAAGCTTGGTGAGAGCGGCCAAGCCCAGGACGTCGCGCGGCGTCACGCCGAACACATTCACCGCTCCCTCGAAGCGGGTATGGCCGATTCTGGCTCTGCGGATCGCATGTTGCCTGAGCTGAGCCGGGGCGGTCTGTTGGCGGACGCCCGCGCCGCGCTTCAATGGAGCTACGCTCACGATGACGAGCTTCGTGTTCCGCTCGCAGGCAGTTGTGCACGTCTGTTCGTCGAGCTCAACCTGCTCAATGAGGCGCGCATATGGTCTGAGCGCGCGCTTTCAGTTCTCGACGACCGCCACCGTGGAGGCAAGTGGGAGCTGGAGCTTCAAGCCACGCTCGGTCATGCCTTCATGTTCACGGAACGCAATGGCGAGCGAGCCGAGGCCGCACTTCGACGCGGACTCGAGATCGCGGCCGCGATCGGAGACGACGCCAACACATTCAGGCTGTTGGCGCGGCTGAACATGTTCTATCGCCGGACAGGCGACTATCGGCATCTGCTGCCGGTGGCACTCGAGGCCGAGCGCGTCGCTCGTCTGATCGGTGATGCGGCGGGGATTGCCGGCGCAAAGGCCCTCATCGGGGTATCCCATCATCTCGTCGGCAACCAGGCCGAGGCGCAGCTTCATTTGGACGAAGGGGTTCGCAACGATGCGGCGCTACGGGAGGCGCAACCTGGCCATTTTGCCTATTCCAGAACACCGCAGATACCGCTTGCTCGCGTGTTGTGGCTGCGCGGCTTTCCCGATCGAGCCGTGGAATGTGCTCGTCCACTGACGGGCACTGGCGCGCCTCGCGATGTCGTCATGCACTGTATCGCGCTCTGCTGGTCCGCCTCGCTGTACGGATGGATCGGAGACTGGACCGCGGTCGAGGCGATGGCCGGTCGGCTCGAAACGCATGCCGGCCTGCATGGGCTCGCGCCCTACCAGGCTGTCGCGGCCGGTTTCCGGGCGCAGACGATGATCGCCGGCGCGGATTTGCGCGGCGGCGTCGAGTTACTGAGAATCGCACTTCCGCGCCTGCATGCTGACCGCTACGAGCTCTATGCGTCCGCATTCGTTGCGGACCTGTCTTGGGGATTGGCCGAACTCGGGCAACCGTCCGATGGACTTGGAATCCTGCACGAAGCGATCGCGCGCATCGAGCTTGCAGGCGGCGCCTTCGACATGCCGGAGCTCTTGCGCGTGCGGGCGGAACTGGAGCTGCGCAATGGGGATCTTGATGCCGCAGAAGCAAGTCTCCGGTCGTCGGCAGCGTTGGCTGACCAGCAGGGCGCGCTCTCCTGGCGATTGCGGACTGATATGTCGATGGTGCGTCTGAGGCGCGAGCGGGGAACGGGAAGTCACCTGGAGGAGCTTGCCGCGACCTTTGCGAGGTTCTCGGAAGGGTTTGACACGGCTGATCTAAAGGCCGCTCGGCTCATCCTCGATTCGTCGCTCGTCTGACCGGTTGAGCGTCAGTCGAACCGCAAATCCCAGAGATCGATGGATATCATCAGCGTATCGAGCATCGGGGTCAGGGTCGTCTCGTCACGTAGATAGGTGCGCCGTCTCGTCGGGATCTTGATGCCATCGACGTTGACGGGGTTGGACGCGTACTCGGCGACGGGAAAATTCCCTGCTATTTCGACTCGATAGTCATGGCGGCGAATGAGCAGGTCGGGACCGAAGTAGAAGTCCTGTTCGATGCTGTGGCTTGCGATCGCCGGCGAGAAGGTCGCCCGCAGCCCCCGCCACACCTCACCTCCCTCATGGCATGGCTCGATCTCGTGCACTTCCGAAGCCTTCTCGGAAAGCAGGAACGGCGTGGTGAGGCAGGTCCAGAGGGCGCAGCTTTCGAAGTAGATGCGGTGCAGCGGATCCCAATGCGTCCGCATATCGTGCCGCGCGAATGAGGTGCGCGGGTCCTTTCGTTCCGCAACGACACGTTCGTCGGCGGCAACAATGGCGACCCGCTCGGAGCTGAACTCGCTGTGCTGGCCGTTCTTTCCAAACGGCTCAATGAGAGCCTGCTCCCGGTGAAGGTCAATCCGCACGGTTCGCTGCAGATGATCCTGTTCGATGCCTTTCAGGGCCGAAACGTCGCCGCCCGTCGCGATAGTGGCGGTGAGGCGCTTGCGGGCATTCCATCGGTTCAGGCCGCCATGAGCCTCAATCGCATTCGCCAGCAGCGCAATCATCCGTCGACTTTCCTTCGCGTGAGAACTACCCCGACAGGTATGCCCAAATACGGATGATCGCTCGTTAAGCGTTGTTAAGTGGCGCTGCATAACCGAAGAAACGCCGTAGAAACCCGGATCTCTCATCCAAACGGCAGAGGTGCCGTCCAGCCGAACCTCGGGGCCGGCTAGACGGCCGCGCTTCGATCAGACGTCGGCGGTAACGTCCATGATCGCAGCGGCAAATGCCTTGGGCGCCTCTTGCGGGAGGTTATGGCCCACGCCTCCCTTGATCGTGCGGTGCGAATATTTGCCGGAGAACATCTTGGCATAGGCCGACGGATCGGGATGCGGAGCCCCATTGGCGTCGGCCTCCATGGTAATGGTCGGGACACCAATGACAGGAGCCCGTGAAAGCAGCGCCTCATAGTCATCATACCTTGCTTCGCCTTCGGCAAGGCCGAGGCGCCAACGGTAGTTGTGGATCACGATCGCGACGTGGTCCGGATTATCGAATGCTGCGGCACTGCGCTCGAAAGTGGCATCATCGAAGTGCCATTGCGGGGACGCGAGCTGCCAGATCAATTTCGAAAACTCCCGACGATACTTCTCGTAGCCTTCGCGACCACGCTCGGTCGCGAAGTAGAACTGATACCACCATTGAAGCTCTGCCTTCGGCGGCAGGGGCATCTTGCCGCCCTGCTGGCTGCCGATGAGATAGCCGCTCACCGAGACCATCGCCTTGCAGCGCTCCGGCCACAGCGCCGCGATGATGTTGGCAGTCCGCGCACCCCAGTCGAAGCCGGCGATCGTGGCTTTGTCGATTTTGAGCGCATCCATCACAGCGATGATGTCCACAGCAATCGCCGATGGCTGCCCATTACGCATCGTCCCGTCGGAAAGGAACCGCGTGGTGCCGTAGCCACGTAAATAGGGCATGATCACGCGGTAGCCCGCGGCAGCGAGAATTGGCGCGACATCGACGAAGCTGTAGATGTCGTACGGCCATCCGTGCAACAGGATCACGGCTGGACCGTTGACCGGCCCTGCTTCGGCATAGCCGACGTTAAGCAGGCCGGCATCGACCTGCTTGAACGACGGAAATGAAGTGTTGCCTCCTGTTTTGGCGGCGGTAGCAGGCCTCGCAGGCTTGGCCACGGCTGTGCTTGGCGCAAGCTGGGCTGCAGCGAGCATCGTCGCGGCGCCTGCGAAGAAGCGGCGGCGTTCGTGATCAACATCATCTGACATGAAAGGCTCCTATCGTGGTTCCGTTGTTTTCAGCGCGGCCTGGATTGTGGTGTTCAGCCCCTTTGCCCCTCGAGCCGCGCAAGAAAGTCGCGGACCAAGGTGGCAATCTCGTCGGTAGCTTCATCCAGTGCGAAGTGGCCGGCTTCCAGGATGTGGACTTCCGCCGTCGGGACATCGTCGCGATAGGCGCTCGCGCCGGCGACGGTGAAGGAGGGATCGTACTTGCCCCACATCACCAGGATCGGAGGCTGTTTCCTGCGCAGCCAATCCTGCCATTGCGGATAGCAAGCGACATTGGTCCGGTAGTCCAGGAACAAGGTGGTCTGAATCTCGGGCTGGCCGGAACGCGTGAGGAAGGCATATTCATCCCGCCAGGCGTCGGGGTCGTAGCGCTCGGGATGTGGGCTTGAGCCGAGGTGACGCTGACGCGTCGCCTCGAGAGACGTGAAGTTCACCTTGAGCGCCTCGAGTTCATGCGCGGGGTCGGCCCAGTATTTGCGACGCGCTTCCCAGAGCGGGCTCAAACCCTGATCGTGTGCAACAGCGTTCTGGATAATCATGGCGCGAACACGTTCCGGGTGGTCCAGCGCCATGCGGAAGCCTACCGGGCCACCATAGTCCTGCATCAGGAGAACGTAGCTGGTGAGGCCGAGCCGGTTCGCAAGCTCGCCGATCACGTCGGCGATGTTGTCGAAGGTGTAGGTGAAGTCGGAGGGCGGCGGCGCGCTGCTGTTGCCGAAGCCAGGATAGTCGGGCGCGATCAGATGATACCGGTCCGCAAGCAGCGGCAACAACGGTTCCCACATCCGCGAGGAGGATGGGAAGCCGTGCAGCAGAAGCACGGTCGGCGCGTCCGGCGGCCCGGCTTCGCGATAGAAGACCTTGAGGCCTCGGACATCGACTGTGTGATAGCTGATCGAGCGGCGGCTCGACCGCAGATCGTGGGCCGAAGCCTGCAGGGTCGCGCAAGCCAGGGCCGCTGAGAGGGCGAGGGTGGCTGGAATGCTCATGTCATCGCTCCGATGTCGCGGGTGCAATCTGCACCCGAAGCCGTCTGTTAGCTCGTTAAGTATTGTTATGAGTTGAGAGCGAGACGCGGACCCCAGCCTTTCTGCTTTAACGTGAGCAGCTTATCGCGGCGCCGCGACAGTTCGTCAGCGTGGTCGAGGCAAGAGGGTCCGCTTTGGATTGCGACCGCGCCGATCATAACAAAATCTCGCAACGTCTAACGAGCCAAACCCGCTCTGCGCAGCCAGTATGAGGCTCGCGCCGGTTTCAACCAACGGGGAGGCTATCATGTCCGCCATCGGCTCCATTTCCAACGGCAGTACCGTTCGATCTCAGTTCGTCTCTGGCCTTGAGGATCAATCGCGGGATTGGGAGCTCGTGCTGCAGGAATCCCACCACCGCATGAAGAACACGCTGACACTGCTGGGCGCTTCGGTCCGCCGCGACTTCACCCGAGCCGGCAGCCGGGACGTCTCCGGGGCGGTGGACCGGTTCGAACGGCGAATCTGTGCCTTTGGCAGGCTCTACCAACTGCTTTCGAGCAGCGACGAGCCGTCCGTGTCCGTCGCAACCTTCTTTGAGAACCTCTGCGAAGCACTTTCGGCGGCGGTCCTGCAGCCCGCCGGCGTCCGCTGCGAAGCTTTGATCGAAGGCGGCGTTCTGCCGGCATCACAATGTCATCGGCTTGCGCTGATGATCACCGAGCTGGTCACGAATGCGGCGAAACACGGCTTCCCGAGCAAGACTGGAGCAGTGATCCGACTCGAGATCGTCCGCCGAGATGGCACATGGATCTGCATCGTGGCTGACAACGGCATTGGTGCGACAGGTCAGCTCCGGGGCACCGGCAGCCGTATCCTGGAAGGGCTTGCGCGCAGCATTCACGCCAGCCTGAATGGCGAAGCGGGGCAGGGCGGCACTCGGATCTCCATCGAGATGCCGGCTACCGCCTGAAGATGGACGGCTCTCACGAACGCTGCGCCATAACACTGAGAGCAGACTGGTAATTGCAACAGCGGGTTCAGTTTTGGGCCCGCCCCTCACATCGGGAGTTCGAGATGGCAAAACTTGAAATTGATCGCGAGGCAGAGAAAAGGACCCCGGCCCCGCGTAGTGCCGATCTGAAGCTCGAAGTGGTCGTAATTCCGGTGTCCGACGTCGACCGCTCCAAGGCGTTCTACGAGCGTCTCGGCTGGCGACTGGACGCCGATTTCGCCTCTGGCGATGGATGGCGCGTGGTCCAGTTCACCCCGCCGGGCTCTGCCTGCTCGGTGATCTTCGGCCGCAATGTCACGTCGGCATCGCCGGGCTCGATACGCGGTCTGTATCTGATCGTGTCCGATCTCGACACTGCAAGGAATGAGCTGATCGAGCGCGGGATCGCTGTCAGCGAGGCGTTTCATGGCGGCGGCGATGTCCATACCGGCGCCGACGACTCCTACCTGTTCGGCAGCATCCGGATCGGTGGCATCGATCCGAAGCGCGGCAGCTACAGCTCGTTCGCCTCCTTCAGCGATCCTGACGGCAATGGCTGGTTCCTGCAGGAGGTGACCACGCGACTGCCCGGACGCATCGAGCGCGACGGCGCGACATTTCCCTCCACGGCCGACCTGGCTGCTGCGCTGCGTCGTGCGGCGGTAGCGCATGGCGAGCACGAGAAACGCACTGGCTTGCACGACGAGAATTGGCCCGACTGGTACGCCGAGTACATCGCGCGCGAGCAGGCCGATCAGTCCCCGCCATCATGAGGCAACGGCATTTCTGGTTCACGGCGCACGGCGGCTCGCTGTCGTGCGCCGTTTCGCGTTGTCTCGCCCGAAGCAACATCACCGCGCCTCATCTTGCAGACTCGCAAGGGCTAACGAGGCCTAACAACCGATAACTCGCCAAGCAGAGGGGGCTGCGTCAATCTCCATGCACGAAGCAACGAGGCCCGATCTCGAGATCGGCCATCGACACGACCACAGCAAGGGAGATTCGCAATGACCACGCAATCAAGCGCCGACATCCACAACCCCGACCGTCGTCAATTGCTGAGCCAGGCCGCGGTGGGCGTCATCGCCGCCAGCGTATCGAGCCTGCTGCCGCTGCATCCGGCGAGGGCGACCACGAACGACGCGATCCGGCCGTTCCGCGTCAACGTGCCCGAGGGGGATCTGCTCGATCTGCGCCGTCGCCTGGCGGCAACGCGCTGGCCGGATCGTGAGATCGTCCCCGACCAGTCGCAAGGAGTGCAACTGAGGACCGTACAGGAGCTCGTGCGCTATTGGCAGAGCGATTACGACTGGCGCAGGATGGAGGCGCGGTTGAACGCCCTGCCGCAGTTCGTCACCGAGATCGACGGCGTCGACATCCATTTCATTCATGTCCGCTCGCGGCACGAAAACGCGCTGCCGATGGTCGTCACGCATGGCTGGCCCGGATCAATCATCGAGCAGATCAAGATCATCGGTCCGCTCACCGATCCGACCGCGCACGGCGGGCACGCCAGAGACGCGTTCGATCTGGTCATTCCCTCGCTGCCCGGCCACGGCTTCTCCGGCAAGCCGAGCACGCTCGGCTGGGATCCGCAGCGCATCGCGCGCGCCTGGATCGTGCTGATGAAGCGTCTCGGCTACACTCGCTACGTGGCGCAAGGCGGTGATTGGGGCAATGCGGTCACCGAACAGATGGCGCTGATCGCACCGCCGGAGCTGCTCGGCATCCACACCAACATGCCCGCCACCGTCCCCGACGATATCGCCAAGGCATTTCAGCCGGGCGGAATGCGACCGGCGGACCTCTCGGCTGAGGAGCGCATCGCCTACGATCAACTCGACGATTTCTACAAGCACGGCCTCGGCTATGCGATCGAGATGTCCAACCGGCCGCAGACGCTTTACGGCCTGGTCGACTCGCCCGCGGGCCTCGCGTCCTGGATGCTCGACCATGATGCGCGCAGCGCCGCGATGATCGCGCGCGTCTTCGAAGGCAAGACGGAAGGCCTGTCGCGGGACGATGTGATCGACAACATCACGCTCTACTGGCTCACCAACACCGCGGTCTCGTCGGCGCGGCTCTATTGGGAGAACAAGCTGGTCTTCTTCGCGCCCAAGCATGTGAAGATCCCGGTCGCGGTCAGCGTCTTCCCGGACGAGATCTACGCCGCGCCGCGCAGCTGGGCCGAGAAAGCCTATCCCAGGCTGATGCATTACAACCGTCTCGACAAGGGCGGTCACTTCGCAGCCTGGGAGCAGCCCGCATTGTTCACCGCGGAGATGCGTACCGCATTCCGCCCGCTGCGTCAGTCGATCTGAAATCGGCATAGATCAGGAGTGATACCATGAACCGTCCTGAAAGCGCGACCGACGAGATCCGCCTTGAACGCCGGCTGCCGACCTACTGGCGTGTCACCTTCGACATGCCGCCGGTCAACATCTTCGGACCGAAGCACCTTCCGCTGCTCAGCGACATCGTCACCGCGATCGAGACCGATCCGCAAGTGAAGGTGGTGGTGTTCGACAGCGCCGTCGAAGGATTCTTCATCACGCATTACAATTTCCTCGCGCCGCTGGAGGAATCGCTTGCCGTGCCGCCCGGACCGACGGGCCTGCAGTCGCTGCCCGACACCTTGGTGCGCCTCAGCCGCGCGCCTGTTGTCTCCATCGCTTCGATCAGGGGCCGCGCGACCGGCGTCGGCAGCGAGCTCGCGCTCGCCATCGACATGCGCTTTGCCAGTCGCGAGAAGGCGATCCTGTCGCAATGGGAGGTCGGCGCGGGCCTCGTGCCGGGCGGAGGACCGATGGCGCGATTGCCACGCCTGATGGGCCGTGGCCGCGCGCTCGAGGTTCTACTGAGCGCCGACGACGTCCATGGCGACCTCGCCGAACGGTATGGCTATGTGAACCGATCCTTACCGGACGCCGAACTCGACGGCTTTGTTGAGGCTCTCGCGATGCGTATCGCCACGTTCGACAAGGACGCCATCGCCGAGACCAAGCGCCTCGTCGATATCGCGAGTCTGCCGCCCGATGTCGAGATCAAGCCCGAGTGGGATGCGTTCCTGGCCGCTCTCGCACGCCCCGCAGCTCAGAGCCGGATTAAGGCGCTCATGGCGCGCGGCTTTCACCGCGCCGGCGACGTCGAGAATCGACTCGGTTTTCACGTCGGCCAGCTGGGCGGCTGACTCAACGGTCCCGCGCGCGACTGCGAGTCGTGCCCGTTCTGCCGGAATACAAGGAGAATCATATGAGCTTCACGATCGATATAAACGGAATCGCTCGCAGCGTCGACGTCGATGGCGACACCCCGCTGCTCTGGGTGTTGCGCGACGTGCTCGGCATGACCGGGACGAAATTCGGCTGCGGCATGGCCTTGTGCGGAGCGTGCACGGTCCATCTCGACGGCGCGGCAGTCCGCTCCTGCATCACCACTGTCGATAGCATCGGCGAGGGCAAGGTCACCACGATTGAAGCGATCGGCGGGACGCCGGCAGGCGCGAAGATTCAGAGAGCATGGCTCGAGCACGAAGTACCGCAATGTGGCTATTGCCAGTCCGGGCAGATCATGTCGGCCTCGGCGCTGCTCGCCGACAAGCCTCATCCGACCGACGCGGATATCGATGATGCCATGAGCGGCAACATCTGCCGCTGTGGGACCTATGTCCGCATTCGGGAGGCGATCAAGCTCGCCGCCGGATCGCAGGTGAAGGAGCGTTGATCATGACATCGGATCGCACGGCGTCTCACGCCTCTGCCACGCTGTCCCGTCGCAACTTTCTGGTGAAGACGGCCCTGGCCGGCGGCGGACTGGTGCTGGGCCTGAGCTTGCCGATTGGCGAGAGCAGAAGCTCCTCCGCCGGGACGTTTGAACCGAACGCCTTCATCCGGATCGGCCGTGACGGTCAGGTGGTCCTGACCATGCCGTATGTCGAAATGGGGCAAGGCACCTACACCTCCATTCCGATGCTGATTGCTGAAGAGCTGGAGGTCGGCCTCGACCAGGTCCGGCTCGAACATGCGCCGCCTAACGAAAAGCTCTATGCCAACCCGCTGCTAGGTGTGCAGGCCACCGGCAACTCGAACGCGATTCGCGGCGCCTGGAAGCCGCTGCGAGAAGCCGGTGCAACCGCGCGGATCATGTTGATCGAAGCGGCCGCGCGGCGCTGGGGCGTCAATGCAAGCCACTGCCGGGCCGAGGCGGGCGAGGTCATCCATGCGCCGAGCGGGCGTCGCCTCAAGTACGGTGAGCTCGCCGCCGAGGCTGCGATGATCGCTCCGCCTGCCAAAGTGGTTCTGAAGAATGCGGATGAGTTCAAGCTGATCGGCACGCCGGTGCGGCGGCTCGACATGTCGGGCAAGGTGAACGGTTCCGCCCTCTATGGAATTGACGCGCGGCCACCCGGGCTGAAGATCGCGACATTGGCTCAATCGCCGGTGTTCGGCGGTCGACTGAAGAAGGTGGATGACGGCGCGGCGATGGCCATCAAAGGCGTGCGCCAGATCGTCCGGCTCGACGATGCCGTTGCCGTCGTCGCGGATCACATGGGCGCGGCCAAGAAGGGTCTGGCGGCGCTCAAGATCGAGTGGGAGGACGGGCGCAATGCTGGTCTCGGCACGCAGGACATCGCCCGCGAGCTCGAGGACGCCACTCTGAAGGCCGGTCCGGTTGCGCAAGACATCGGCGACGCCGCGAAGGCGTTGGCCGGTGCCGCGACCCGGGTCCAGGCAAGTTATCACCTGCCATTTCTGGCGCATGCCACGATGGAGCCGATGAACTGCACAGTCCACTTCCGCGGCAATGAATGCGAGATCTGGCTAGGCACGCAGGCGATCGCAAGAGTCCAGGCGATGGCAGCGAAGGCAGCTGGCCTGCCGCCCGACAAGGTCACCGTACACAATCATCTGATCGGCGGAGGCTTTGGACGCCGCCTCGAGGCCGATGGCGCGGTACGTGCCGTCGAGATCGCCAGGCAAGTCGATGGTCCCGTGAAGGTCGTGTGGACGCGGGAGGAGGACATCCAACACGACATGTACCGTCCCTATTGGGTTGACCGCATCGAGGCCGGTCTCGACAAGAGCGGTAGACCCGTGGCATGGACCAACCGCTTCGCCGGCTCCTCCGTGATCGCGCGGTGGCTTCCGCCCGCATTCAGGAACGGGCTAGATCCCGACACGACGGAAGGCGCGATCGACCTCGTCTATTCGCTTCCGAACTTCCATGTCGAATATGTTCGCGTCGAACCGCCGGGCATTCCGACGGCCTTCTGGCGCAGCGTCGGTCCCTCGCACAACGTATTCGTCACCGAAAGCTTCATCGATGAATTGGCGGCGGCGGCCAAACAGGATCCGGTCGCCTATCGCCGTGCGCTGCTGGATCACAACCCGCGTGCGAAAGCTGTGCTCGAGCTCGCGGCGGAAAAGGCGGGATGGGGCACACCATTGCCCCAGGGACGAGGCCGGGGCGTTGCCTTGCAAAATGTGTTCGGAAGCTATCTCGCGCAGGTTGCGGAGGTCGAGGTTGCGAAGGACGGATCGGTCCGCGTACACCGCGTCGTGTGCGCCATGGACTGCGGCATCGTGGTCAATCCCGACACAGTGCAGGCACAGATCCAGAGCGGCGTCATGTTCGGCGTCACCGCGGCCCTGTACGGTGAGATAACGGTGAAAAGCGGTCGCGTCGAACAGGCTAATTTCGATACCTATCAGATGCTGCGCATCGACCAGGCGCCCGCCATCGAGGTCTACCTAGTAAAATCAGCGGAGCCACCCGGCGGAATGGGTGAGGCTGGAACCTCGGGCATCGTCCCGGCCGTGGCGAACGCCGTCTTTGCAGCCACCGGCAGGCGATTGCGCAAAATGCCGATCGACCCCGACGCGCTCAAGACGTGAGTGCCTCAAGTACATCTCGGCAAAGGAGAACAAAATGCATCAGCCCGATGAAGATAGGTTCAGGGCCATCCTGCCCGAGGAAATCGCGTGGAAGCCGCTTCCAGCCTTTCCGCCGGGCGCGCGGCTGGCCGTCATGATCGGCCATCCGGCTGAACCTGGTCCTTACGTTGTGTTCGAGTGAAAGTGTCCGGCGGCACGAAGTTGATGCCGCACAAACATCCGGAGGATCGGATCTACACGGTGATGTCCGGCGTCTTCTACATAGGGCTCGGCGAGTCCTTCGACGGTGGCAAGGTGGAGGCCTACCCCGCGGGCACCGTTCTCGTGCTGCCCGGTGATACCTGGCATTTCCACTGGGCGAAGTCCGGCGAATACGTCACGCAGGTCTCCGCCATCGGTCCGCTTGGTCTCGAATATCGTAATAGGCACGATGACCCGCGCCTGAGCGCGGGAGAGAGCTTCGGCACGCAGTCAGGCTGATGCGCGGAAATGCCGGAGGAAGGGAGCAGCGGGCCGGGTTCGTGCGTTCCTTGAAAGCCTCGAATTCGCTTGAGATTGACGGCTCCAAGGGCCGAATAAGTGGTACACGGCGGTGGTCACAAAATCCGACCGGGCTTTTCTGGAGTCCTTGTTTTCCGCGGCTTTTCGAGCAACGTGGCCGAAGGGGAAGAGAGTCCCACTCTCTCCGCCATCGGACTGAGCATCGGATCAAGCTGGGAGCTTGCTTGATCGAAGGTCGCGAAATTTTCGCTGCTCTTTTGCATAGGCGGCTAGAAGCGTCTTGACCCAGAGCGCCATGCCTTCGGCCTTCAGGCCGATCCGTTGACTTCGATTGTAGTGTTGTTCAGTCACCGACGCCATTCGTTCGCGTTCGTCGACGCGGTCGTGATCGGTCTTGTGGCCCAGAATGGCCGTCGCCGCCCCGCCGAGCCTCTTGTCGTCGAGAAAAGTGGTCATCGTCCTGCGCACGTCGTGCAGAGTCCATGGTTCGATGTCATAGAGCTGGAAGAGATCAGGTCTATCCTTCTTCGGCCGCGGCTTGGGACCGGGCTTGCCCTTGCGGGCAGGCTTCTGCTTCACGGTGTGATCGTAGACGCGGCCTTGGAGCCGGTACATCAGCAGGTTCAGCGCAGCTTGCGTGATATGCCTCTTCGGGTCCCGACCGCTGAACATCCAATCGGACTTGCCGCCGGACTCCGCATAATAATCCTGCAAAATCTTCAGCGCCTCTGGAGGCAAGGGGAGCGAATGAGGCCGGCCGCCATCCCGTCCTCCCTTCATTTCCTCTTCCGTCCAGTTGGCGACCTTCCAGCCCTTAAGTTGCCGTTCGCTCTTAGGTGGATCAAACAATCTGTCGGGACGCAGCTGCAGAAAGCCGCCTGTCCGCTGGGCGGTCAGGGCAACGCCCCACAGCGCTCCGATCGTTCCGGGATAGGTCTCATGCTCGCCGCTCGCAAGATTTCGAATATTTTCGGCGATCACGATGGTACGCGCGATCTCCTCGATCGTGGGTGCGTGGGTACGCGCTGTAGTTTTGTATTCGAAAGACCACCGAGCCCACCATTCGGCCTGCACCTCCTCTAGGCCGGCCGCCGTCGCATGGTACTTCCAGGCCCAGCTCATCATCTTTTTGGACTGCGTGAGCGCGCGATGCACTGCTGAAGGGGCGTGATTGAGGTGAATTGCGTCTCGCAATTGCTCCAGGTCGCGCAGCTTGATTTCGCTGACGAGCTTTCCGTCGATGCCGCGGAATTCTGGGAGCTGCAGATAATGTTCGTACTGGGGGCGGTACTTTTTCTTGAGTTTCGGAAGCTGATATTCGAGGAATTTTGCGGTCAGCGTTTTCCACGTCCAGGTAGATCCGGTATCGCCTATCCTTTTTCTGTAGGCCAGCAGGGATGTCTCGTCGGCCAGTTCATCGGCCCGTTCGACATGCCCCATGCGGTCGGCGTACCCCGAGGTCGTCTCGAGCTTGACCAAGGCGTCTGCGAACTCACGCAAATTGCGCTTCCGGCCAGCAGCCAGATGGATCTGATTGGCGATGTATCGGGCCTTCTCCAGATCGAGTTCGCCCGGCGTCGAGAACCCGGTGTGCAAGCCGGAGGAAAGGATGCCGAGCCTCAGCGTGAGTTCGCGACGACGCACATACCATACGGCTTTGCCGGGCGAGATCCGGATCGTCAGGCCGATGGTCTTTCGATCGCGCCATTCGACGATTTTGCCTAGGACGGCTCGGCTCTTCGCGTATGAGAGTGCTGAAGCGACGTCGTTGTCGTTTAGCGCCTTGACCTCTCGTTCATAGACAACCCTCTTCGACACCAGCGACCTCATACAACGCGCGTACAAAACAGCTTCCGAAAGCCAGCCGTTGCACGCCTTCTTCAGAAGCGCTTTATAGCACGTAATATTTAACAATTTCAATTAGTTAATCGAGCGTCAATTCCGTCTTTCAGCTTCTAGGATTCCGCTTCCCAAGCTGCATACGAGGGTTCGATTCCCTTCGCCCGCTCCAAGCTGCCCGAAGAATCCAAGCTTCCAGGGTCCAAGTCCGTTGGTGCAAACGGATCAGCTCCCGTGCGACGCCAAGTTTCTAATATATTGGACTGTGGCTCCCGGCGTTTGCATGCGTGCGGGCTAAGCTGCTCCCGCCCTGATGGTGCTGTCTTGGTCGCTGTTCGGATGAAAGCCTTGGACCAGCAGAAACTCGACCGCGCGATCGGCCGGCGCCTGAAGACGCTGCGGACGCAGGCCGGCATGACGTTGAACGAGCTCGCGGGCCGCTCCGGCGTCAGCCGGGCCATGATCGGCCGGGTGGAGCGGGCGCAGAGCAGTGCGACGGCGGCGCTGCTCGGAAAGCTCTGCGCCGCGCTCGACGTGTCGCTGAGCGATGTGGTCGCGCTGGCCGAGAAGCCGCCCGAGCGGCTGGTGCGGCTGGCCGACCAGCCGCACTGGCGCGATCCCGAAAGCGGCTATCGCAGGCGGCATGCTTCCCCGACGGATGCGGCGAGCGGCATCGAGATTATCGTCGTCGACCTGCCGGCCGGCGCGCGGGTGCCGTACAGCCCCTGGGGCCGCAACGCCTTCACCCAGCAGCTCCTGATGCTGCAGGGCGCGGTCGCCGTGCACATCGATGCCAAGGCGGTGCGGCTGCGCGAGGGCGATTGTCTGGATTTCGACGTGATGCGTGCCGTGATCTTCGAGAACGAAACCAGGCAGGACGCGCGCTACATCATCATCACGCGGCGCGGCGCCGCCTATGGAAAGATGTGAGATCCTGGAGACCTGACGATGCAGATCCGCACCGGTGACACCTATGATCCCCGCGTGATCGCGCTGCTCGATCATCACGTCACGGCAGCGCGGGCGCAGACAGCGCCGGGTAGCGCTCATGCGCTCGATCTCGCGGGCCTGCGTGCACCCGATATCGCCTTCTGGACCGGCTGGGACGGCGAAGCGCTGGTCGCCACCGGCGCGTTGAAGACGCTTTCGTCCGACCACGGCGAGGTGAAATCGATGCACACGCTGCAGACCACGCGCCGGCGCGGCTTCGGCGGCCAGATGCTGCGCCACATCATCACGGAGGCTCGTGCGCGCGGGATGACCCGCCTCAGCCTCGAGACCGGCTCGTGGGACTACTTCAAGCCGGCGCACGCGCTCTATCAGGCGCACGGCTTCGTCATCTGCGGGCCATTCGAGGGCTACTTCGAGGATCCGAACAGCCTGTTCCTGACCCTGGACCTGTCGGCGCCGGCGCACCGGTAGCTCAGGAGCGCGTCTCCTCGATCTTGTCGAGCACGCGCTCCGGCGCAATGTCCCGCGCCGCTTCCTCCATATCGCGCTCAGACTCCGGCTTGACGTCGAGCCGCTCGGCGATCTGCGTGAGCAGGCGGGCAACCTTGGTCAGCTCGTGCTCGGCGAGCAGGCTGATCTGGAGGTCGAGGTCGGCGCGCTTGTCGGCGGCCGCGGTCATGCGGTTCTGCGAGATCAGCACGAAGGTGGAGAGGAAGATCGCCTCCACCGAGGCGATCATCGCCAGCACGACGAAGCTCTCGTCCCAAACCGGAAGGCCCGGGATCCAGTGCAGGTTGGCGATGATCCAGAACCCGAACACGGCGAGGTGGAGGCAGACGAACGTCATGCTGCCGGTGAAGGTCGTGACGGCGTCTGCGACCTTGTCCTGGCCCCTTGCCGCCTGCTGATCCCGGCGCCGCCGCTTGACCAGCGCCTGGATGTTGCGTTCGAGCGTCGGGCTCAGGCCCTCGCTGGAATGATGGGTGATGTCGCTGCGCACTTGGCGGCAACGGTCCCCGGGGGAAGCTGTTCCTAGAGCGGAATGGCTTAGGTTGATTCGAGTGTCGCGGGCCGTTGACCTCTCCCAGCTTGCGGGAACGTCGGCGCAAGCGCCGGGTGAGGGCTGTCTCCTCCTGGAAATCGTCCGAGGGCAGGTCGGGTTCAATCCGGTCAGTACCCTCAAAATGAGTTGCGCACCTCAAAACACCTCTGCTAGCCTTCAGCTATGGCCGAGACGCTCACACCGACTGCGCTGACACTGAAGGACATTGCCCGCGAGGCGGGGGTCAGTCTCGCGACCGTCGACCGCGTGCTGCACAACAGGCCGGGGGTACGCCCGGATACGGTCCGGCGCGTCAAGGAAGCCATCGCTCGCAACTCCTTCCAGCCCCATGTGGCCGCCGCCGAGCTCGCGCGCGGCCGCGCCCGCCGCTTCGCGTTCGTGATGCCGTCGGGGCCGAACCCGTTCATGCAGCAGATCGAGGCCTATCTCGGCGAGATGGCGGCCTGGCTGTCGGCCCGCCGCCTCAAGGTCGAGATGGTCGCAACTGACGTGTTCGAGCCCGCCGCGCTGGCGGCCTCACTGGAGGCGCTGTCGGGCGACTACGATGGCGTTGCCGTGGTGGCGCTGGACCACCCCAGTGTTCGTGCCGCCATCAACGATCTCGTCGATGCCGGCACCAAGGTGGTGACGCTGGTCTCGGACGTGCCGTCCTCGCGCAGGCATCATTATGTCGGGATCGACAACATCGCTGCCGGGCGAACCGCAGGCGCGCTGGTCGGGCGGCTGGTCGGCCAGAGGTCCGGCAAGGTCGCGATCGTCGCGGGCTCGCAGGGCCTGCGCGACCACGCCGAGCGCATCTTCGGCTTCAACCAGGTGATGGCGACGGAATTCCCCGATCTCAGCGTGCTGCCCGTGCTGGAAGGGCGCGACGAGGACGAACGCTCGGAGCAAATGCTGGCACGGCTGTTCGGCAGACATGCCGACATTGTCGGCCTTTATAACGTCGGTGCCGGCACGCAGGGCGTCGCCAAGGCGCTGAACGACAAGGCGTTGAGCGAGACCGGTCGCGACAAGGTCGTGTTCGTCGGGCACGACGTCACTGCGTTGACGCGCCGATTGCTGCTCCAAGGCTTGATGGACGCCGCGATCTCGCAAAATCCCGGACATGAAGCGCGCGCGGCCGTCCGCGTGCTGCTCGCGCTCGCCCGCGGCGAGCCGATCTTGAGCGAACAGGAGAAGATCAGGATCGACATCGTGATGCGGGACAATCTGCCTTAGCGGCAGGTGAACTTGGATACAGGCCGTTCCGGGCGAAAGCGACGCAAGATCGCGCACCGCAGCAGGCCAAAGGGAGGATGACGTGTATCTCGGGATCGACATCGGCACGTCCGGTGTGAAGGCGGTGCTCGTGAGCGAAGCCGGCGCAGTCGTCGCGACCGCCTCGCGCGAGCTTGCGCTCTCGCATCCGGCGCCGCTGTGGTCCGAGCAGGATCCCGACGCATGGGTCGATGCGGCCGTTGGCGCAGTCGACGATCTCGCCGCGCGCCATCCGCACGATGTTGCGCAGGTCCGCGGTATCGGGCTGTCAGGTCAGATGCATGGCGCGACGTTGCTCGGCCAGGATGGCAGGCCGCTGCGTGCGGCCATCCTCTGGAACGACGGCCGCTCGCAGGCCGAATGTGTCGCGCTGGAGCGGCGCTGTCCCTCGTTGCACGCGATCGCCGGCAATCTGGCGATGCCCGGCTTCACCGCGCCAAAACTGCTCTGGGTCGCGCGGCATGAGCCAAAGATCTTCGACCGCGTGGCAAAGGTGCTGCTGCCGAAAGCCTATGTCCGCTATCGCCTCACCGGTGAGATGGTCGAGGACATGTCGGACGCGGCCGGCACGTTGTGGCTCGACGTCGGCCTGCGCCGCTGGTCGGCCCTGCTGCTGCATGCCACCGGGCTCGACCTGCATCACATGCCGCGCCTGGTCGAAGGCAGCGCGGCGAGCGCGGTGCTCGCGCCGGATTACGTGCAGCGCTGGGGCATGCAGAAAAATGTGGCAGTCGCGGGCGGGGCCGGCGACAATGCGGCCAGTGCGATCGGGCTCGGCGCCATTGCGCCGGGCGACGCCTTCTTCTCGCTGGGAACGTCGGGCGTCCTGTTCCGCGTTACCGATCGCTTCGCCCCGGCGCCGGCCCTGGCCGTGCATGCCTTCTGCCACGCGCTGCCCGGCCTCTGGCATCAGATGGGCGTGATGCTGTCGGCGGCCGCCTCGCTGGCATGGCTTGCCGGCGTGATGGAGACTCAGCCTGCTGCGCTGTTGACGCGGCTCGGCGAGCGCGTCGATCGACCAAGCCCGGTCAAATTCCTGCCCTATCTCGATGGCGAACGCACGCCGCACAATGACGCGGCCGCAAGCGGCGCATTCGTCGGCCTGCGAGGCGCGACCGGGCGCGGCCAGATCGTGCAAGCCGTGCTCGAAGGCGTTGCCTTTGCCGCGCGCGACAATCTGGCGGCGCTGAGCGCGGCCAGCGGGCCGATCGCCGAGCTCGATCTCGTCGGTGGCGGCTCGCGCTCGCCGCTGTGGGCGCAGATCTGCGCCGATGTGCTCGGCATTCCCGTCCATCGGGTCGAGGAAGGCGAGGTGGGTGCCGCGCTCGGCGCTGCGCGGCTCGGCCGGCTCGCCGCGACGGGGGAAGACCCAGCAGACGTCTGCACCCGTCCGCGCCGCCTCGCGAGTTTCACGCCCCGCCCGTCCGTCGCTGCGGCCTATGACGAGGCCTATCGTCGCTGGCGTGCGCTTTATCCCGCGTTGAAGGAGTCTTCTTAAGTGAACGCGCCAGCCCAATTCTTCGATGCAAGTGCGCCCGTCGCCTTCGGAGGCAAGGACGCGGAAGGCGCGCCTGCCTTCCGCTGGTATGACAAGGACCGCCTCGTGCATGGCCGCCGGCTGGAGGACCATATGCGCTTCGCGGTCTGCTATTGGCATTCCCTGTGCTGGCCGGGCGGCGATCCCTTCGGTGGCGAGACCTTCCTCCGGCCTTGGCAGCACGGCACTGATCCGATGGCAATGGCACGCGCCAAGGCCGATGTCGCCTTCGAACTCTTCCGCCTGCTGGATGTGCCGTTCTTCACCTTCCACGATGTCGATGCGGCGCCGGAAGGCGCTTCGCTCGCCGAGTCCGTCGCCAATCTCAATGCCATCGCCGACCTGTTTGAGCAGAAGATGGCATCGAGCAAGGTCCGGCTGCTCTGGGGCACCGCAAACTTGTTCACGCACCGCCGCTACATGGCAGGCGCGGCGACCAACCCGGACCCCGAGATATTCACCTATGCCGCCGGCCAGGTTCGCGCCGCGCTGGAGGTGACGCACCGGCTCGGCGGCCAGAACTACGTGCTCTGGGGCGGCCGAGAGGGTTACGAGACGCTGCTCAATACCGATCTCAAGCGCGAACTCGACCAGCTCGGCCGCTTCATCTCGCTCGTCGTCGACCACAAGCACAAGATCGGTTTCAAGGGGCCGATCCTGATCGAGCCGAAGCCGAAGGAGCCGACCAAGCATCAGTATGATTTCGACGTCGCGACCTGCTACGGCTTCCTCGAACGTTACGATCTGCTCAAGGACGTCAAGCTCAACATCGAGCAGAACCACGCCATTCTCGCCGGCCATTCCTTCCACCACGAGGTCGCGCTGGCAGAGGCGCTCGGCGTGTTCGGCTCGCTCGATATCAACCGCGGCGACGATCTGCTCGGCTGGGACACCGACCAGTTCGCAATGAACGTGCCGGAGCTGGCGCTGGTGTTCCACGAGATCCTGAATCGCGGCGGCTTCACCACGGGCGGGCTCAATTTCGATGCCAAGATCCGCCGCCAGTCGATCGACCCTGATGATCTCATCTATGCCCATGTCGGCTCGATGGATGCCTGCGCGCGCGCCTTCCTTGCCGCTGCCGACATGCTCGACGCCGGTACGCTCACCGCGCCGCTTGCAACACGCTACGCCGGATGGGCCGGACCCGAGGGCAGGGCCATTCTCGCCGGCCAGCGCTCGCTGGCCGATCTCGCCGACCGCGCGCTTAGCCCCGGCTTCGATCCGCAGCCGCGCTCGGGCCGGCAGGAATACCTGGAATCCCTGGTCAACCGTTATGTCTGAGGAACGCCCGCTGATGACAAAGCCTGACACAACACCGGCGCTCGAGCTCACCGGCATCGGCAAGGAGTTCGGCGCCATCCGCGCGCTGCATGACGTCGACATGCAGATCCGGTCTGGCGAGGTCGTCGGCCTGATGGGTGACAACGGTGCGGGCAAGTCGACGCTGGTCAAGATCATCGCCGGCAACTTCCGGCCCAGCCATGGCGAGATCCGCTTGGCCGGCAATGCAGTCCACTTCAATCGACCGATCGATGCCCGTGCCGTCGGCATCGAGGTCGTCTACCAGGACCTCGCGCTCGCCGACAATCTGACCGCGGCCGCCAACGTCTTCCTCGGCCGCGAGTTGAAGCGCAGGTTCGGACCGTTCGCCTTGCTCGACCACAAAGCCATGGCGGCGCGCGCGCTGGAGCTGTTCGGCGAGCTGCGCTCGGAGACGCGTCCCGACGATCTCGTCAAGCAGATGTCCGGCGGCCAGCGCCAGGCCGTCGCGATCGCGCGGACCCGGCTCTCCAATGCGCGGTTGGTCATGATGGACGAGCCGACCGCGGCCATCTCGGTGCGCCAGGTCGAGCAGGTGCTCAGCCTGATCCGTCGGCTCAAGGAGCAGGGCGTTGCGGTGATGCTGATCTCGCACCGCATGCCCGACGTGTTTGCGGTGTGCGACCGCGTCATCGTCATGCGCCGCGGCGAGAAGCGGGCCGACAAGCCGATCCATCAGACGTCGCCTGAGGAAGTCACCGCTCTCATCACCGGCGCGAAGGAGGCGGCGTGATGGCCATGCCCATGGAATCCCCGATCACCTTCACCAATGTCGGCAAGACCAAATGGTGGCAGCGTGGTCTCTTCGCGTCGCAGACCGGCTATGTCCTGCTCGCGCTAGCGGTGCTGCTGTTGGTCATGCATTTCGCCAGCCCCTACTTCTTCACCCAGGGCAACATGCAGAATGTGGCGAAGAACTTCTCCTTCATCGCCATCGCGACGCTCGGCGTCACCTTCGTGATCATCACCGGCGGCATCGACCTCTCGATCGGCTCGATGATGTGCTTCTCGGCCATGATCACCTCGATGGTGATGACCGAGCTGTCGATGCCCGGCTCGCCTGCAGGATCGCTGTTCGTGCACATGGCGTCGGACGGCAAGACCGTGCTCGCCAACGTACCCGGCTTGATCCTGCTGGTCTCTGTCCTCGCCGGCCTGGGCGTTGCGCTGATCGTCGGTCTCGTCAACGGTTTCTGCATCGCCGTGCTGGGCCTCTCGCCCTTCGTTACCACGCTCGGCATGCTCTCGATCGTGCGCGGGCTCGGCTATGTCGTTTCCAACGGACGCGGCAGTTTCCCAGGTGGGCCGGACGCCGATTACTTCTACGCAGCTACTTCGGGTGACGTGTTCGGCGTACCGGCGCCGTTCATCTATCTCGTGATGCTCGCGCTGGCGATGGCGGTGGTGCTGCACCACACTTCGTTCGGCCGCCACGTCTTCGCACTCGGCGGCAATGAGAAGGCGGCGGAGCTGACCGGCATCCCGGTGGTCCGGGTGAAGATCGAGGTCTACGTGATCTGTGCGCTTGCTGCGGGCCTGCAGGGCATCATCATCTCCGGCTGGCTCGGATCGGCGCCGGCCAACATGGCGACATCCTACGAGCTCAACGTGATCGCGGCGGCCGTCATCGGCGGCGCGAACCTTGCGGGGGGCATCGGTGGTCCGCTCGGGGCCATCGTTGGCTGCGTGCTGCTGGAGGTGATCCGCAACGGCCTCGTGCTCGCCCAGGTCAGCTCCTACTGGCAGCAGACGCTGGTGGGCGTGATCATCATCCTCGCCGTGCTGGTCGATCGCATCCGCTCGCGGGTGAGCTGAACTAACGTCGTCTCGGGAAGGCAGACAAAACGCCGCCCGTTCGCTTCCCGGACGATTCGAAAGGACGGGCACCAAACAAGGGTGGAGGAGATAATGAGGAAGCTTCTTCTTGCAGGCATCGCGGTTGCGATGATGGCGACGCCGACGTTCGCCGCGAACTACCGCTTCGTCATCGTGCCCAAGGCGATGAACAATCCGTTCTTCGACTTCGCGCGCGACGGCTGCCTGAAGCGTGCCAAGGAGCTCGGCAACATCGAGTGCATCTACAAGGGACCGGTCGAGCACGAGCCGGCGACGCAGGCCCAGATCATCCAGGACTTCATCACGCAGAAGGTCGATGGTCTGGCTATCTCCGTCGCGGATGTCGCAGCGATGACCAAGTCGATCGAGGCCGCGACTGCCGCCGGCATTCCCGTCATCACCTTCGATGCGGATGCCCCCGGCTCCAAGCGCATCGCCTATATCGGCACCAACAACAAGGAGTTCGGTGTCGCGCTCGGCAAGCAATTGCTGAAGATGCGGCCCGACGGCGGCAAATACGCCATGGTGTCCGGCGGTCCCGGCGCCAAGAACCTCGCCGAGCGCGTCGACGGCGTGCGCGAGGCGCTGAAGGGATCGAAGTGGACCGAGGTCGCGGGTTCCCCGACCTTCTGCAACGACGATCCCGCGCTCGCGGTCCAGCAGATGACGGACATGCGCACCGCAACGCCCGATCTCGCCGCGATCGTTCCCATCGGCGGCTGGCCGATGTTCGCCCCCGAAGGCTTCAAGGCCTTTGCCTCCCGAAACAAGAAGGACATCGATTCCGGGAAGTTCACGCTGGTCGTGGCCGATACGCTGAAGATGCAGCTCGAGCTGCTGCGCGACGGCTATGCGAATGCGCTGGTCGGTCAGCGTCCGTTCGAGATGGGCGAGAAGGCGATGGATACGCTGCTCGCCATCAAGAAGGGCGAGAAGGTGCCGGAGATCGTCTATACCGGCCTCGACCTCGTGACCAAGGACAACGTCGCGCAGATGCTGAAGTAGGAGCGCCGCCAGCCCCGCGTTCCTGCGTATCTCCCCCGCTTGCGGTTTCCGCGAGCGGGGGAGATGATTGTTGGAAGGACGACTGCTGGAAGGCAATGGGAATGAAATGGTCGCGGCTCGGCGCTCTCGATGTCACCTCAATCGGTCTCGGTTCCGCCCCGCTCGGCGGATTGTTCTCGCCCGTCAGCGATGCTGACGCGCACGCCACGATCGCGCGGGCCTGGTCGCTCGGCGTCCGCTTCTTCGATACCGCGCCGCTCTACGGCTTTGGCCTCGCGGAGCGGCGGCTCGGCGCGTTCCTTCGGCAACAACCGCGCGAATCCTATGTCATCTCGACGAAGGTCGGTCGCCTGCTGCGAGCACCGGATGGCGCTCCCGCCGAGGACGAGCACTACAAGGGCACGCCGCGGGAGCGGCCGGTGTTCGATTTCAGCCATGACGGCGTGATGCGATCGGTCGAGGAGAGCCTGGAGCGTCTTGGCCTCGACCGTATCGACGTCCTGCTCGTCCATGATCCCGACGACCACTATGACGATGCCGTCACCGGCGCCTTCCGCGCGCTGCAGCGGCTGCGCGAGAACGGCACGGTCAAGGCCATCGGCGCCGGCATGAACCAGTCGGAGATGCTGGTTCGCTTCGCGGAAGCCGTGCCGGTCGACTGCTTCCTGCTCGCCGGGCGCTACACGCTGCTCGACCAGGGCGCGCTTCATGCACTGTTTCCGCTGTGTCAGGCCAAGCATATAGGCATCCTGCTCGGCGGCCTCTACAACAGCGGCATCCTGGCCAATCCCACCACGAGCGCGAAGTTCAACTATCAGGACGCCGACGCGGCGCTGGTCGCACGTGCGCTGGAGCTCGATGCGCTCTGCCGCAAGCATGGCACCGAGCTAAAAGCCGCCGCGCTGCAGTTCTGCATGGCTCATCCGGCCGTGACGGTCGCGGTCATGGGCGCGCGCAATGCCGGTGAGGTCGCCGACAACATGGCGATGACGGAGAAGGCGGTGCCTGCCGCGTTCTGGCAGGAGCTGCGCGCTCGAAAGCTCGTCGATGTGCGCGCGCCGCTCCCGGGCGGAGCGTAGGGCATGATCATCGACGCTCACCAGCATTTCTGGGATCCGGCGCGCGCCGACTATCCGTGGATGGACGCGCCCGAGCTCGCTCCGATCCGTCGCGCCTTCGGGCCCGCCGATCTCGCGCCATTGCTGAAGGCAAACGGCCTCGACGCCAGCATCCTGGTGCAGTGCCGCTCCGCGCTGGAGGAGACCGAGGAATTCCTGCGCATCGCGCATGCGACGCCCTCCGTCATCGGCGTCGTCGGCTGGGCCGATCTGACGGATGGGGCGCTCGACGAAACGCTCGACCGGCTGCGTGCTTTGCCGGGCGGCGGCAAGCTGGTCGGAGTCCGCCACCAGGTCCATGACGAGGCCGATCCCGAGTGGTTGCTCCGCGAGGACGTTCAGCGCGGCCTCACGGCAGTCTTCGCCCACGATCTCGCCTATGATTTCCTCGTCCGCACCCGCGAACTGCCGTCGGCGATCGCAACCGCGCAAGCCTTTCCGGAAGCGCGCTTCGTGCTCGACCATGCCGCCAAGCCGCCGATCGCCGCCGGCGGGAGCGCCGAATGGGCCGACCTCATCAGGGCGTTGGCGGCCTGCGGCAATGTCTGGTGCAAGATCTCTGGGCTCGCGACCGAGGCGGTCTGGACTGACTGGGACGCGGAACGGCTGCTTCCATTCGTCGCGCACGCCGCAGAATGCTTTGGCGAGGACAGGCTGATCTTCGGCTCCGACTGGCCGGTGTGCCTGCTTGCGGGAAGCTACGGCAGGATCAAGACCGCGTTGGAGGATTGCTTGATGGGCCTTGGCCCGCGTGTGCGGGACAAGGCTTTCGGCGTGAATGCGACGCGGGCTTATCGGCTGGCGATCGCAGGTTAGCGCAAGGCGCCGCCCGTGCTGTCTCTCCTGGCGAGCAGGAGAGGCAGCAGCGCGCGGTGCTGCAAGGCTATTCCGACATCGGTTTGTCGGAGATGTCCCAGTCCTTGCCGGTGAAGGTGGAGATGAACAGCGTCTTCATCGGCGTATAGTTCTCGGGCGTGTAGCTGTAGGTGACGCCGTCGAGGAAGTACGGCGAATGGAAGCCCGCGAGCGTCGAGGCATGCTTCAGCACGTTGGCGCGGGTCAGCTCGTCGCCGCAGCGGCGCAGGATCTCGGCCATGGTCGCAGCCTGGCCATACCCGGCGAAAGCGATGGTATTGTCGGGGTCGATCGCCGGCGTGTACTTCTTGCGCAGCTCCTCGAACGCCATCACGTCGGGGTCCTTCTCCCATTTGGGAAGGCCGACCTCCTTGTTGTAGCGGATGGCGACGATGCCGGCGGCATTCTCGAGGCCGGCGGCGCTGAGGATGGAGCGGCCGGTCGACCCCGCCGACAGCAGCTGCAGAGGCTTCCAGCCGAGCTCGGCCACTTTGCGGATCGACTGCGACGAGGCTTTGCCGGTGGAGATGTTGTAGAAGACATCGGCGCCCGACTTCGACAGATTGATCAGCTGGGAATCGACAGTCGGCTCGGTGAGATCGTAGGTCTGCTCCATGATTACCTGAGCAGTGCCGCCGGCATCGGCCAGCACCTTCTTGAACGGCGCCAGGAAGTCGCGGCCGAAATCGTCGTTCTGGTAGAGGATGCCGATCTTGGCGTTCGGCTTCACGCTGACGACGTGCCTCGCGAGAATGCGCGCCTCGGTCGGATAGAGCGGCAGGCCCGCCATGGTCCATTTGAACTCTTTCGGGTTGTTCCACTTCGAGGCGCCGGTGTTGAGCAGAAGCTGCGGCACGCCCTTGGAGTTCAGGTATTTGTGCACGGCAGTCTGCGGCGCGGTGCCGAGCGAGCCGTAGAGCGCCAGCACTTCTTCCTGCTCGACCAGACGCCGAGTCGCTTCGACGCATTTCGGCGCGCTGTAGGCATCGTCCATGGTGAGGAATTTGATTTTCCGCCCGTTGATGCCGCCCTTCTCATTGAGCATCTGGAAATAGGCCTCGCCGATCCGGCCGAGCACGCCATAGAGCGAGCCGGGGCCGGAATGCGGCACGGTCTGCCCGATCTTGATCTCGGTGTCGCTGGCGCCCGCATCGTATTTCTTCTCGGCGGCCCAGACATAAGGTGCAGGCAAGGTGGAGGCAGCGATGGTAGCGAGCGCAGCGGCGCTGAAATCGCGCCGCGATGGATTCTTCGTCATTATTTGTTTCTCCCTAGCGAGTGCATTGTGCTGGCATCGCAGCTCTGCTCGCAAGTGGGAAGTCGCGGCTTTGCGACGCAATGACGCTTAAATGCTGCAGATTCAGCGCCTAGACTCAAGTTTTCTCGGCGACGACGACGAGGCCGCGCACCGGCTCGTTGTTCTCGTTGCGCGGGGAAGCCGGCTCCAGTGTCAGCAATTTGAGATCCGCCCTGGCAATGGCGTCGCGGACATATTCCGCGGAGTGGGCATAGCGCAACCCCGCGCCGAGCACGATCCCACTGCCGTCATGCGTCTCCAGCGTGAAGGCGATCACGCCGCCTGGTACGAGCACGCGCCTCGCTTCGTTCAGCACCGGTGCGAGATCGGACAGATAGACGAATGCATCCGCGGCGACGACGAGGTTCGCGCTGGCGTCAGCCTTGGCACGCAGACCGTCGATCATGTCGGCCACCTCGAGCTCGGCATAGAGGTTCGTCGCACGCGCCTCCCTGATCATGCCGGGGGACAGATCGATGCCGATGAAATGATCGACCTGTTTGGCGAAGGCGGCCGCCGCAAGGCCGGTGCCGCAGCCGAGATCGATGGTGCGCTTGAAGTAAGCCGGCTTCTTCGCCGCAACGCGCGCGGCCAGCACCGCCTTGAAGATCAGCGCAGGGGCGCGATAGCCGAGGTCGTTGACCAGCACGTGCTCGAAGCGCGGCGCGTACTGGTCGAACAGGGCCTGCACATAGGCTTTCGGCATTTCAGATAGCGGCGCATCGCCGAGCCGGATCAGATGCAGGCCGGCGCCGTGCTGGTCCTCCGGGTCGCACCGCCGCGATTCCTGGAACGCCGCGATGGCCTTGTCGCGTTCGCCAAGCTGCATTCGGATTTCGCCGAGCGTGAACCATGCCGAGGTGAAATCGGGCGCGAGCTCGATGGCCTGCTCCAGCAGATCGGCGGCCGCGGGCAGATCGCCCTTGAGCTGGAGGTCGCGCGCGAACTCGAAGCGGCGGTCCGCCATGAGATCGCCGGAGGACTGGAACAGGCGCAGGGGCATTGGGAACTATCTCGCGATTGCCGGGCCCGGCCCGGCAATCCATCAAAACGAGGACTCTTTAAGAGGATGGATGCGCGGGTCAAGCCCGCGCATGACGGCTTAATTTGGAGCGGCTGCTTCCTATATGTCTCACATGCGCCCGCAAGACATCCTGTTGCCAAATGCTGCCGGCCTGTGCTGCAAGCCTGGCGGCTTCCACATCGATCCTGTGCGCCCGGTCGACCGGGCCGTGATCACCCACGGCCATTCCGACCATGCTCGCGCCGGCCATGGCGCCGTACTGGCGACGCAGGAAACGCTCGACATGATGCGGTTGCGCTACGGCGAGAATTTTGCCGGATCGACCCAAGCGATCCGCTATGGCGAGGAAATCCGGCTCGGCGATGTCTGCGTGAAGTTTCACCCCGCAGGCCATGTGCTCGGCTCGGCGCAGATCGCGGTGATCTGCAAGGACACCTGCATCGTCGCCTCCGGCGACTACAAGGACGCGCCCGACCCGACCTGCGCGCCGTTCGAGCTCGTGCCCTGCGACGTCTTCATCACCGAGGCGACGTTCGGACTGCCGGTGTTCCGGCATGGCGATGCCGCGGACGAGGTGAAGAAGCTGCTGGCTTCGGTCGCGCTGTTTCCGGAGCGCGCGCATCTGGTCGGCGCCTATTCGCTCGGCAAGGCCCAGCGCGTGATCGCGTTGCTGCGCCGGAGCGGCTACGACGCACCGATTTACCTGCATGGCGCCATGGAGAAGATCACCGAATACTATCAGAGCCGCGGCATCGAACTCGGCGAGCTCAGGCCGGTGAAGGGCATGAAGAAGGCGGCGCTCGCCGGTACCATCACGCTGGCGCCGCCCTCGGCGACCTCGGATCTCTGGACGCGCCGCTTTCCCGACCCCGTCACCGCCTTTGCGTCCGGATGGATGCGCGTGCGTGCCCGCGCACGGCAGCGCGGGGTCGAGCTGCCGCTGGTGATCTCCGACCATGCCGATTGGGACGGCCTCACCGCCACGATCGGGGCGACCGGCGCCGGCGAGGTCTGGGTCACTCACGGCCAGGAAGACGCGCTGGTGCATTGGTGCCGGAGCAGGGGCCTCAAAGCGCAGCCGCTCGATCTCGTCGGCTATGGCGACGAGGAGGAGAGCGAGGTGCCTATTCCAGGCGAGGCCGAGGCATGAACCGCTTCGCCGAGCTGCTTGACCGTCTCGCTTATGAGCCCGGCCGCAACAACAAGCTGCGGCTGATCACCGGGTATTTCCGCGAGGCCAGCGATCCCGATCGCGGCTACGCGCTCGCCGCGCTCACTGGCGCGCTCAGCTTCAAGCACGCCAAGCCTGCGCTGATCCGCGACCTGATCGCGGCGCGCACGGATGAGGTGCTGTTCGGGCTGAGCTACGACTATGTCGGCGATCTCTCGGAAACCGTGGCGCTGATGTGGCCGAAGGCGCCATTGGCCGCCCACAACAACCCGCCGCCACCAACGCTCACCGAAGTCGTCACCACGTTGCGCACGCTCGGCAAGACCGAGCTGCCAAAGCAGCTCGAACGCTGGCTCGACGAGCTCGACGAAACCGGACGCTGGGCGCTGCTGAAGCTCGTCACCGGGAGCTTGCGCATCGGCATCTCTGCGCGATTGGCCAAGACCGCGGCGGCCGCGCTCGGCGACAAGGACCCGCATGAGGTCGAGCTGATCTGGCCGGGCCTTGCGCCGCCCTATCTCGACCTGTTCGCCTGGCTGGAAGGCCGCGCCGAAAAGCCGGTCAACCGCGACCCTGCGCCGTTCCGCCCCGTGATGCTGGCGCATGCCATCGAGGACACGGACTTCGCGGCGCTCGACCCCGCCGACTACATCGCGGAATGGAAATGGGACGGCATCCGCGTGCAGGCAGTGGCGGGCCGCGACGACCGCGGCCACATCACGGGCCGGCTCTATTCGCGCACCGGCGAGGACATCACCGGCAGCTTTCCGGATCTCGTGCCGTCGCTGCGGCTGCCCGGGGCCATCGACGGCGAGCTTCTGATCCTGCGCGAGGGCCGCGTGCAGACCTTCAACGTCCTGCAGCAGCGGCTGAACCGCAAGGTGGTCTCGCCGAAGCTGATCAAGGAATTCCCCATCCACCTGCGCGCCTACGACCTGCTCGGCGACGACGAGAACGATCTGCGCGAGCTGCCCTTCGCGGAGCGGCGGGAACGGCTGGAGACCTTCATTGCGAAGCTTGACGATCCCCGCATCGATCTGTCGCCCACCGTCCGCTTCGCGAGCTGGGAGGCGCTGACTGCCGCGCGCGCCGATCCCGCGAGCGCCGGTGCGGGCGAGGACGCCGACGCCGTCGAAGGCGTGATGCTGAAGCGCCGCGATGCGCCTTATCTGCCGGGGCGACCGAAGGGCCAATGGTGGAAGTGGAAGCGCGATCCGCACATCATCGATGCCGTGCTGATGTACGCACAGCGCGGACACGGCAAGCGCTCGTCCTATTACTCGGACTACACGTTCGGCGTCTGGACCGGCGGCAATGGCGGCGACGAACTGGTGCCGGTGGGAAAAGCCTATTTCGGCTTCACCGACGAGGAGCTCCTGCAGATCGACCGCTTCGTCCGCCGCAACACCACCGAGAAGTTCGGCCCGGTCCGCCATGTCGTGCATGAGCCGGACAAGGGCCTGGTGCTCGAGGTCGCCTTCGAAGGGCTGCAACGCTCGCCGCGGCACAAATCCGGGGTCGCCATGCGCTTTCCCCGGATCAGCCGCCTGCGCTGGGACAAGCCGCCGCGAGAGGCCGACCGGCTGGAAACGCTGGAGAGAATGTTGAAGGCCGAACCGGCGGAGATTGATCTATGAACTGTCCTCACGAGCAGAGCGCTCCCTCCCGGGATATCCAGGGTGGGATCGGCCGAGAGGAGAGCGCCCTTACTCCGCGCTGCGCGCCGACTTCTGTCGCAAACAAGAGAGGTTAAGGAGCCCGCGGCCAGCCGCGCGCCACAGTCGAAGCTCCGGCGCTGCCCGAATTAAACTCCGGTAAGCTGATTGACGCGCCGTTACGGGTTCCCCATGTGCCTCGCCGTGCCCTATACTGGGGTCGAATCCCCCTGAGGAGTTTGCGATGGTCCAAGACGTCAGAGATTTGCCGGCCGGCCGCAGCGACGGCCTGCACCGCTTTCTCGGCGGCTCCCCGCTGACGGTCGCGTTCCGGCTGGTTATGCTCTCGATTCTGGTTGGCGTCGTGCTGGCGGCGATCGGCTTCGATCCCTGGAACATCATCTACAGCATCCAGCTGCTGTTCCAGCGTCTGTGGGATCTCGGATTCGACACGATCAATTGGCTGTGGCGCTACTTCCTGCTCGGCGCGGTCATCGTGATCCCGATCTGGCTGCTCTCGCGCGTGTTCGGCGCGCCGCGCGGCCGGTAAGGACCTGGGCGAGGGAGTACGCAGCCGATGCAATTGCGTTTCGTCGGCTGCGGTGACGCCTTCGGCTCCGGGGGCAGGCTCAACACCTGCTTCCATGTCTCGGGGCGCGCCGCGAATTTCCTGATCGATTGCGGCGCGTCGGCTCTGCCGGCGCTGAAGCGGCTCGAGATCGTGCGCGAGGACATCGACCTCATTCTCATCACGCATTTCCATGGCGATCATTTCGCAGGGCTACCGTTCCTGCTGCTCGACGCGCAGTTTTCGCGGCGGACGCGGCCGCTGACGGTTGCGGGCCCGCAAGGCATCGAGACGCGGCTGCGAGAGGTGATGGAAGCGCTGTTCGAGCACTCCTCCAAAACCAGGCAGCGCTTCGAGCTCAACCTGATCGAGCTCGCCCCAGAGCAGCGTCGAGCCTTCGGGGCAATAACGGTGACACCGTATCCGGTCGTGCACGGCGAATCCGGCGGGCCTTTCCTCGCCTATCGCGTCGAGGCTGAGGGCCGGACGCTGGCCTACAGCGCCGACACTGAATGGACGGAGACGCTCATTCCGCTGGCGCATGGCGCGGACCTTTTCATCGCCGAAGCCTACATGTACGAGAAAGTTGTCAAGAACCATCTCAGCTTGAAGACCTTGGAACAGCATCTGCCCGCGATCGGCGCCAAGCGGCTCGTCCTCACCCATATGAGCGACGACATGCTGTCGCGTCTGGGCGACGTGCCGCATCTGGCTGCAGAGGATGGCATGGTGCTCGTGTTCTGACATGCACGCACCGGTTCATCCCAGGATCAGCTCCCGACAGGTGTTCGCCATCGCGGGACCGGCCATGGTCGCGAACCTCACCACGCCGCTGATCGGGGTGGTTTCGACCACCGCGATCGGACGGCTCGACGACGCCGCGCTGCTTGGCGGCGTCGCGATGGCCTCCATCATCTTCGACTGCCTGTTCTGGCTGTTCGGCTTCCTGCGCATGAGCACGCTCGCCTTCACCGCACAGGCACTCGGCGCGGGCGTGACTGAGGAACTGAATGCCATCCTCGTGCGTGGCTTCATCGTCGCCGGCCTGATCGGCACCGGGCTGATCGCGCTGCAATTGCCGCTGACCTCGGTGCTATTCGACCTGATGGGCGGCAGCGAAGGCGTGACGCGCGCGGCGAAGACCTATTTCATGATCCGGATCTGGTCATCGCCGTTCGCCTTCGCCAATTACGTCGTGCTCGGCTGGCTGGTCGGGCAGGCCCGCGCCAATCCCGCGCTTGCGCTCCAGGTCGTCATCAACCTCATCAACATGGCGGCGACGATCCTGCTGGTGTTGGTCTATGACACCGGCATTGCCGGCGCGGCCATCGCCGCACTGCTGTCGGAGACGACCGGCTTCGTGCTTGGCGTCATCGTCTGCCGTCGCTATGCGGTGGGCGGCTTTGCCGTTCCCCGCGCCCGCCTGTTCGACCGGGTCAAGCTGATGCGCCTGCTGGCGGTGAATTCCGACATCATGATCCGCACCGCGGCGCTGATCGCCGTATTCCTGTTCTTCACCGCAAAGGGCGCACGTGCCGGTGACGTGACGCTGGCGGCGAACTCTGTCCTCAACAATTTCCTCCTGGTCAGCGCCTTCTTTCTGGACGGCATCGGCAACGCGGCCCAGCAACTCTGCGGCCGCACGTTGGGCGCGCGCGACGCCAAAGGTTTCCTGGATTCCACCCGGCTGGTGCTGCTGTGGGGGCTCGGCTTCGCGCTGGTCGTTGCCTTGCTGTTCGCGCTGTTCGGGCCGGGGCTGATCAATTTCATGACTGCCAGTGAAGACGTCCGCCGCGCAGCGCGCGAGTTCCTGCCGTTCATCGTGCTCGCGCCGTTGCCGGGCGTATTCGCCTTCGGCTTCGACGGCATCTATGTCGGCGCAACCTGGGCACGCGAGATGCGCAATCTGATGCTGGTTTCGCTCGCGATCTTCTTCGGCGTCTGGCTGGCGCTGCAATCTCTCGGCAATGCCGGGCTGTGGAGCGCGCTGATCGCGTTCTATGTGGCGCGCGGTGGGCTGCAGGGCGCAAGGTATCCGGCGCTGTATAGGGCGACGTTTCCGAAATCGTAGGCGTAGTTCACATCCCTGGCCAGTCTTCCGCCGTGAGCGTCGCGGCATCTGCGCCGACGATCTCCGACAGCGAATCGCGCCCTGTCCGCAGCAGCGTCGAGGTCAGGTCGCGCTTGATCTCGTCGACGAGGCCGAGCCCCTTGTAGACCAGCGACGAATAGAGCTGAATCAGGCTGGCTCCGGCGCGGATCTTCGTCAGCGCGGCGCCGCCGGAATCCACACCGCCGACGCCGATCAGGGGGAACGCGCCTTCGACGCGCACATAGGTTTCTGCGACCATCCGCGTCGACAGACGGAACAGCGGGCGGCCGGACAGGCCGCCTTGCTCTTTGGCGCGCGCCTGCTCACGCAACGTGCTCGGCCGCGCGATCGTGGTGTTCGATACGATCATGCCGTCGACCCGGCGCGAGCGCGCGACCTGCACGACGTCGTCGAGCTGGGCAAGGCTCAAATCCGGCGCGATCTTGAGCAGCACCGGCGTGTCGCCGGCCTTCTGGCGCACCCGCTCGCGGGCGTCGATCACGCGGGCGAGGAGCTCGTCGAGCAGTGCGCCTTCCTGGAGGTTGCGCAGGCCCGGCGTGTTCGGCGAGGACACGTTGACGGTGAAATAGCTCGCCACCGGCGCAAACGTCTCGATCAGCTTGACGTAATCGGCGACGCGATCCGGCGAATCCTTGTTGGCACCGACATTGACGCCGACGATGCCGCCATGCTGTGCGCGCGCGGCAAGCCGGCGCAGAGCTGCCTCTGCTCCGTCATTGTTGAACCCCATGCGGTTGATGATCGCCTCGTCGCGCTCGAGCCGGAACAGCCGCGGCCGCGGATTGCCTTCTTGCGGCTTCGGCGTCACCGAGCCGATCTCGACGAAGCCGAAGCCGAGCCGCAGCAGCGCGTCCGGCACCTCGGCGCTCTTGTCGAACCCCGCGGCCATCCCGACCGGATTGGGAAAATTGAGTCCGAAGGCGCGCACGGCGAGCTTGGGGTCGTCAGGGCGGGGCTTGATCGGCGGCAGGAAGCGCAGGCCCTGGATCGCGAGGCGATGGGCGTCCTCGGGATCGAACCAGCGCAGCACCGGCAGCGAGAAGGCGTCGAACGCGCGGATCACGGCAGCAGCTCCGGAACGTCGTGGCTGCCGTCGGAACGTATGGTGAGGTTGATCACCGTGACCACCGTGCCGAGATCGAGCTCGCCGTAAAGATGCGGGAACAGCTCGTCATTGCGCGAGCGCTCCCAGCGCAGCTCGCTGCCGAGTGCATCGCCGTCGACCTCGACCAGGAACAGCGCGCGCTGCCCGAAATAGTGCTTGCGCAGGGTCTCGGGAACCTGGCCGGCGGTCGAGAAATGGATGAATCCGTCGCGCGCGTCGTCTGCGCTGCCCCGGTAGACACCCTGCCGTTCCGCCTCGCGCCAAGCCGAGGCCGGACAGATTTTGTAGATCTTGACCACCGCTACCGCAGCCTTGTTTGTTCTTTGAGTCTTTTGGATTTTTTCGTCTCGTGCGGGTCCTCAAAACCCGGCCGAGACCGTAAAGGCCGCCTCTGCCGAACTCAAGAGTTAGCCGCCGCCCTTGCGCGAAAAACGGAAAACCGGTTGATTTGAGGACAGTTTTCCTGAGTTGCGACGGGCTGGACCTTCCATGGTCAGGCAGGCCAAAGCACAGAGGATGCTGACTCACCACCAGATCTGGGCCGCGCTGGATCGGCTGGCGGCGCGCGCCGGATTGTCGCCGTCCGGCCTTGCCAAGCGTGCCGGGCTCGACCCCACCACGTTCAACAGGTCCAAACGTGTCACTGTCGACGGCCGCGAGCGCTGGCCATCGACAGAATCGATCGCAAAGGCGCTGGCCGCGGCCGACGCCTCGATCGACAGCTTTGCGAAGCTGATCGATGACGGCGGTGTAAGCGACCGCGGCTCGGTGCCGCTGCTCGGCCTCGCGCAGGCCGGGACCGGCGGGGCCTTCGATGGGGCCGGCCTTCCATCCGGCAGGGGCTGGACCGAGATCGCGCTTCCGATCGCCGAGGACGGTCAGGTCTTTGCGCTGGAGATTTCCGGCGCAGCGCTACTGCCTGCTTATCGCAACGGCGACATCATCCTGGTCTCGCCTGCGGCGCCGATCCGCAAGGGTGATCGCGTGGTGGCAAAGATCAAGACGGGCGAGATCACGATCGCGACCCTGAAGCGGCGCACGGCAAAGGCCCTGGACTTGGCGCCCTTCGATGCGTCGCAGTCGGCGCGAAGGGTCGCGTCGAGCGATGTCGCCTGGATTGCGCGGATCCTCTGGGCGAGCCAGTGATTGCGCCGCTCACGCGCTCCTTGCCAGCGCGCCGTCGATCATGTTGATCGCGTTCTGAATGCCGTACACCGCGACGAACGAGCCGAAGCGCGGCCCTTTCTCCTGGCCGAGCAGGACCTGGTAGAGCATGTTGAACCAGTCCAGCGTGACGCCCGGACGGCCGTCCTTGCCCTTCTTGACCTGGTCGAGAAACGGCTCGCGGCGGCCGACCTCGTAGACGACGTTCTGGATGTCCTCGGCGGATGCGTTTGGCGCGAGCTGCGACAGTGCATCGCGCAGATCCTGCAGCGCGGCGCGCTCGGTATCCGTGGGCACACGAAACTGCTTCGTCGGCGCGACGAAGTCGCGATAATAGTTGATGGCATAACCCACCATCGCATCGAGCTTCGGATGCGTCTGCGGGCTCACGCCGGGTCGATAGCGACCGATGAAGCCCCACAGCGTCTCGGCATTCTCCGCATTCGACGACGACACCAGCGTCAGCAGCAGCTGGAAGGTGACGGGCATGTCGCCCTTCGGTGGCCTGCCGTTGTGGATGTGCCAGACCGGATTGCCGAGCTGCTGCTTGGCATCCTGCTTGGCAAAACCGTCGATGAATTGCTGATAGTCGTCGACATTGCGCGGGATGACGTCGAAATACAGCCGCTTGGCCGCCTTCGGCTCGCGGTACATGAACAGCGACAGCGATTCCGGCGAGGCGTAGCGCAGCCATTCGTCGATGGTCAGGCCGTTGCCCTTCGACTTCGAGATCTTCTGGCCCTTCTCATCGAGGAAGAGCTCGTAGTTGAAGCCTTCGGGCGGCGTGCCGCCGAGCGCCCTGGCGATTGCGCCGGACAGCTTCACCGAGTCGATCAGGTCCTTGCCAGCCATCTCGTAGTCGACGCCGAGCGCGACCCATCGCATCGCCCAGTCGGCCTTCCACTGGCACTTGACGTTGCCGCCGGTGACGGGAGTCTCGACTTCCTGGTTCGTATCGGGGTCGACATAGGTCACGGTGCCGGCCGCGACGTCGCGACGGATCATGGGCACCTGCAGCACGACACCTGTGGTCTTGCTGATCGGCAGGAACGGCGAATAGGTGGCGCGCCGGTCGGGCCCCAGCGTCGGCAGGATGATCGCCATGATCTTGTCGTAGGCAGCGAGCATCTTCAGCAGCGTCGCATCGAAGCGGCCTGACGTATAATAGTCGGTCGAGCTCGCGAATTCGTAGTCGAAGCCGAAATGATCCAGGAAGGCGCGCAGGCGCGCATTGTTGTGCGCGCCGAAGCTGTCATGCGTACCGAAAGGATCGGGCACGCGCGTCAGCGGCTTGCCGAGATTGGCTTCCAGCGGCGCCCGGTTCTGCACGTTGTCGGGCACCTTGCGCAGGCCGTCCATGTCGTCCGAGAAGGCGAGCAGGCGCGTCTTGACCTTGTCCTCGGTCAGCACGCGGAAGGCATGGCGCACCATCGAGGTCCGCGCGACCTCGCCGAACGTGCCGATATGCGGCAGGCCGGAGGGACCGTAGCCTGTTTCGAACAGCACCTCGTCCTTCGGGCTTTTCTTCAGCCGCGCGACAATGGCCTTCGCCTGCTCGAACGGCCAGGCGTTGGATTGTTCGGCGAGCGCACGCAAGTCGCTCGGGTTCGCGGCGAGATCGATAACGGACATCAGGGGCCTCCGGGCCGCGGAAAATAGCGATTTCCGGGCCAAATGCAATTTTGTGAGCGGTGTTGCCTCTCGCACCGTCGTTGCGAGCCAACGGGTCCGCGCAGAGCGCGGCCCGATGACAGGCTCCGCGAAGCAATCCGGAATCTTTCCGCGGAAACAGTCTGGATTGCTTCGTCGCTGCGCTCCTCGCAACGACGACGGAGGGAGAGGCGTTCGCCTTAGAACGGGCTCACCGAGAAATAGCGTAGCCACAGATCGGTATAGCGGCCTTTCTCCCAAACGCGGAACATCGCCCAGTTGAGGGCCTGACGCAGCACGTCGTTGCCCTTGCGCACGGCAATGCCGATGCCCTCGCCGAAGAAACGGCTCTCGACGAAGGGGCCGCCGGAGAAGGCGCAGCAATCGCCGGAATCCGTGCCGTTGATCCAGAATGCGAGCGAGATGGCATCGCCGAAGATGAAATCGACCTCGCCCCTGCGCAAAGCTGCGCGCACCGCGTCGTCGCCGGGATAGGCGTGCAACTCGGCGTCGGTGAACATCGCCTTGAGATAAGCCTCATGCGCCGAGCCCGCGATCACGCCGACCTTCTTGCCCTCGAGATATTCGGGCCGGATCTCCGGCATCACGGCATCCTTGCGCGAGACGAAGCGCGCCGGCACGCGGTAATAGGGATCGGTGAAATCGACGCGGGCGCGGAGCTGCGGGCTCACCGCCATCGAGGCGATGATGGCATCGCCCCGGTTGGAGGTGAGGGCATCGACCAGCGTCTCGAAGCGGCGCATCTGGACGGTGCAGGTGACCTTGATCTCCTCGCAAAGCGCGCGGGCGAAATCGACATTGAAGCCGGCCGGATTGCCGTCGGCACCGGTGAAATTGAATGGCGGATAGTCGGTCTCCGTCAGGAATCGGATGACGGTGAGGCGCGACAGGTCCGGCCGCTCCGGTCGTCGGCGCGGGTCCCAGAAGCCGGGCACGGCCTGCGGGGCTGCTTGGGGCGCGGCTTGCGGCGCGGCTGGAGGCCGCTTGGCGGGCGCCTGGGCCTCGGCGGCAGGCAGGCTCGCGAGCAAGCATGCGGCCACGGCCAGCCCGGTCAGCAAGCCACGGGCAGATTTGGACGATTTCGCCTGTTGCGATGGTGCCATCGGCCGGGAATGAACGAACTTCGTTGGGATCGGAGGGCTTATAGACCATCCCAGCGGGAACGCGAGTGCCGATTATGGGCTGGATCGTTAGGCCGGCCTTGTCCCGGGCACCCACGTTCTGCGCGCGCCGAGCCGTGGATGGCCGGGTCAAGCCCGGCCGTGACGGCTGGATCAGAGATACTTCTTCAAATCCGCCGCGGCTTCCTCGGGCGTCCGCTTCAGATTGAACGGAGACACGAACCTCCCCTCGCGGTCCATCAGATAGATCAGCGCGGTGTGGTCCATGGTGTAGTCGCCGTCCTTGGTCGGGACCTTCTTGGCGTAGACCCGGTAGGAGCTGATGACCTTGGCGGTCTCGGCTGGATCGCCGGACAGGCCCTGGAGGTGGGGATCGAAGCTCGAAAGATAATCCTTCATCGTTGCAGGCTTATCGCGCTCGGGATCGACCGAGATGAAGACGGCGTTGATCTTGTCGGCATCCTTGCCCATGACGCGCAGCACTTCCGAGATTTCGAACAACGAGGTTGGGCAGACGTCGGGGCAATGGGTGTAGCCGAAGAAGATCAGGGTCGGCTTGCCTTTCAGGCTCTTGTCGGTCACGGCCTTGCCGTTCTGGTCGGTCAGCTGGAATGGGCCGCCGATTGCGGCCGGTTGCGCCATTTTGCCGACCCCGCCCATTGCCCAGAACATGATCAGGAGCCCGACAATCAGGCTTGCGGCGAAGGCGGTCGCAATCACCAGCGCACGGGTGGCGGAGCTCATGGCGGATAACTTCCTGTCGCAGCTCAGAAACAGGCGGCAAGGCCAGTCCTGATCATTTCGAAGAACACGTGGCTGCCATAGTGGAACCAAAGTGCCAGCGCACCGATCACCACAAGACCGCCGACGCCCGCGCCGCCCCAGACCAGCACGGATGGCATCCGGCCGGGATTGGGCGAATTGTCCGATAGCCGATGCGCTGGATGCAGTGGTTGAGCCATGACAACGATCGGGACGAAGGCCCCGGTTCCCTGGCTCTCAGATAGGCTCTGCGCAGCCTGCGGGCAAGCCGCCGCTTGGGCGTAAAACAACCCGTCAGGCTGCGAGGATCAGCGGAGGAGCTGGCCCCGAGCGGATTCAAGTGGCTCCGTCTGTGGCAGCGACCGGCGCGACGGCTTGGCCGTCGAGGCCTGCGCGTCCAGGTAGCAGGGCTTGTACATGGCCTCGAGCTGCTTGCCCTTCAGGAAAAGCATGCGATGAGTGAGCCCGCCCCGCTGGCCGATCCACCGCCTCACCTGAGAGGGATACATCGCATACAGCATCTGCGTTGCTTCGGGATTGGTGACGGCGCGGCCGTTGGCGCCGAAATCCCAGGCAGCGTGGAAGCCGAGCGTCGCATGCGAGGTCACGCAGATGCGGTCGTGCGGGATGGCGCCAAGGACGATGGTGCAAGCGGAGGCGCAAAGGCCGTCGATGATGACGGTTTCGCCCGATTGCCTGAGGTCCTGGTATTTGTCGACGTAGGTTCCGATCCGGCCGCCGCGGTCGTCCGCGATACGAACCACTGCGTGAGAAGCCCCCATGCCCGCCATCAGGAGAACCGACGCAAGCAACCCCGTCAGAAACTTCATTGTCCCCCGCCCCAGTCGTATTCGAATCTGCGTGTCAGGTGGTGATGCGCAGCCAGCGTCCGTCGTAACCAAGGTTTTGTCTAGGCAGGCGGGCTGACTCAAAAGAAATTCAAATCCAGTGTTGCGTCCGCGCTGCACTCCGGCGGTCCCAATCCCAAAGTGGAACAAGTTAACGAGGTCTTACCGCGCCAACCCTTGATCTCAGCTGCAACCGCTGGCTTCAATCCGGGCAATTACAGGGGGAACTCGTGGAGGGGAAAACACAGATGGCTGAAGAAACTGATGTCGTCGTCGTTGGCGCGGGACTGTCGGGCCTCGTCGCCGCCACCGAGATTGCGGATGCGGGCAAGCGCGTGATCGTTGTGGACCAGGAAGGCGAGCAGTCGATCGGCGGCCAGGCGTTCTGGTCGTTCGGCGGATTGTTCCTGGTCGATTCGCCGGAGCAGCGCCGGCTCGGCATCAAAGACTCGATCGAGCTCGCGATGCAGGATTGGCTCGGCACGGCCGGCTTCGACCGCGACGAGGACTTCTGGCCGCGCAAATGGGCCGAGGCCTATGTGGCGTTCGCAGCCGGCGAGAAGCGTGACTGGCTGCGGGCCATGGGCCATCGCATCTTCCCCGTGGTCGGATGGGCCGAACGCGGCGGCTACGACGCGATGGGCCATGGCAATTCGGTGCCGCGCTTTCACGTCACCTGGGGAACCGGGCCCGGCATCGTCGAGCCGTTCGCGCGCCGCGCGCGCGAGGCAATGAAGAGCGGCCGGTTGCTCTTCAGATTCCGCCATCGCGTCGACGCACTGTCCATTACCAACGGCACCGTGGATGGCGTCAGCGGCACCGTCCTCGCTCCGGACCCTATCGACCGTGGCAAGAGTTCCTCCCGCAACGCGACCGGCGAGTTTGGCCTGAAGGCGCAGGCCGTGATCGTCGCCTCCGGCGGCATCGGCGGCAACCACGAACTGGTCCGGCAGAACTGGCCGAAGCGGCTCGGCGATCCCCCGAAATTCATGATCTCCGGCGTGCCCGAGCATGTCGACGGCCGCATGATCGGCATCACGGAAAAATCGGGCGCGCGGCTGATCAATCGCGATCGCATGTGGCATTACGTCGAGGGCATCCAGAACTGGTCGCCGATCTGGCCGCGCCATGGCATCCGGATCCTGCCCGGCCCCTCCTCAATGTGGTTCGACGCCACAGGCACGCGGCTGCCGGCGCCGCTGTTCCCGGGGTCCGACACGCTCGGCCAGCTCAAATACATCATGTCCACCGGCTATGACTATTCCTGGTTCATCCTGACCCAGAGCATCATCAAGAAGGAGTTTGCACTGTCGGGCTCGGAGCAGAATCCCGACCTCACGGGCAAGAGCTGGCGCATGACGTTGCGCCGCGCCACCAACAAGGGGGCGCCGGCTCCGGTGGAGGCGTTCAAAAGCCATGGTGTCGACTTCATCGTGCGCGACAAGCTCGACGAACTCGTTGCGGCCATGAACAAGCTCGCCGGCAGCGATCTTCTCAAGCTCGAGCACATCAAGATGCAGATCGAGGCGCGTGACCGCGAGATCGCCAACCCCTACGTCAAGGACGCGCAAGTGATGAACATCCACAATGCGCGCCGCTATATCGGCGACAGGCTGATCCGCACCGCTCCCCCGCACCGCATCCTGGATCCTGCGCATGGGCCGCTGATCGCGGTGAAGCTCAACATCCTCACCCGCAAGACGCTGGGCGGCTTCGAGACCGATCTCGATTCGCGCGTGTTCGGCGAAGAGGGCAGCGTGATCCCCGGCCTCTATGCCGTCGGCGAAGCCGCCGGCTTCGGCGGCGGCGGCATGCATGGCTATCGCTCGCTGGAAGGCACTTTTCTTGGCGGGTGTCTGTTCTCGGGCCGCAATGCGGGCCGCGCCGCGGCGAAAGCGGTGGGTTAGATCGTGCAACGACGGATGCAGGTTGGGGTGTTTCTTGCGGCGTTGATCGCCGCCTCGGCTGCATCCGCCGAGACGATCGACGTCAACGGTGTGAAGCGCTCCTACACGGCGCAGCTGCCGGGCAAGAGGCTGGTACCGCTCGTGATCGTGCTGCATGGCAAGTCCCGGCGCGGTGCCGACATGATCGCGCGGACGACCTGGCCTCAGGTTGCAAAGCGCGAGGGCCTTGCTGTGGTCTTTCCGGATGGGCTCAACAATGCGTGGGCAGACGCGCGAACGAAGGCCGGGCCTGCCCTGCGCGGACCGCCAGCGGGTACCGACGACGTCGCGTTCATCGCGAAAATCGTCGAGAAGCTGGTGGCCGACGGCACGGCTGACGCAAAGCGCGTCTTCATCGCGGGCGTCTCCAACGGCGGCGCCATGGCAATGACCATGGCCTGCGCGCGCGCCGATCTGTTTGCGGCAGCTGCGAGTGTGATCATGAATCTCACCGACGAGGCCGCCGTCACGTGCCATCCGTCGCGGCCGCTCCCGATGCTGCTCATGAACGGCACCGCCGACCTGCTGGTCCCCTACGCCGGTGGACGCGGAACGAGCTATTTCGCCGCGGATGGATTCTGGTCGACCGACGAGACGCTGGCGTTCTGGCGCAGGCTCAATGGCTGCGAGGTTGAAGACGCGGAGACGACCGATTTGCCCGACAGGGCGCCCGCAGACCATTCCACGGTGACGCGGATCTCCTCGCGTTGCCCCCAAGGACACGACGTGGTGCTCTATCGCGTCAATAGTGGCGGCCACCGCGTGCCCGGATTTGTTCCGGATGCCCGCTTTCCGAAGATCGCAGCCGGCCTGCTGGGGCCGCAGAACATCGACATCGACGGTGCCGAGACGATCTGGACGTTCTTCAGCAGTTTTCCCTGAGGCGACGCAATCGGCCGAGACTCCGTCCGTCGCAGGCGACACATGCGGGCCCGGCGGCGCATGCGTGCCCCGGGGTGGCGGAGTGCGAGGTGCTGGGCTAGACAGAGCCGCCATTTCACCAGGAGACCCCCAATGAGCATTCAGCGTTTCGAAACCGGCCCGCGCATGAGCCAGGTCGTCGTGCACGGCAACACCGTCTATCTCGCCGGCGTCGTCGCCAACAAGGCGGCCGGCGAGAGCGTGACGAAGCAGACCCAGGATATCCTGGCGACCATCGACGCCCACCTCGCCAAGGCCGGCACCGACAAGTCGAAGCTGCTCTCGGCAACGATCTACATCACCGACATGAAGACCTTCGGCGAGATGAACGCGGTGTGGGACGCCTGGGTCTCGCCCGGCAACACGCCGGCGCGCGCCACCGTCGAAGCCAAGCTGGCGGCGCCGCAATACACGGTCGAGATCATGGTCACCGCGGCGAAGTGATTTTCGCCGACGATCCGAAATGAAGCGCGATGAGACCCATCATCGCGCTTCTTTTTTTCGCGCATCGATGACGTCCGAGGTAATCGATCCCGGTGCGCAAACCTTCGATAGTGACGGTCAGCCGGAGACGGCTTCATCGAAGGAGAGCAACATGACCGACCACACCGCCATCGCCCTTTGCTATATCGATGTCTGGAACGAGCGCATGGCGAGCCGCCGCCGCGAACTGCTGAGCGAAACCTGGACGGCGGACGCCAGCTATGTCGATCCCGTCATGAAGGGTGACGGCCGGGACGGCATCGAGGCGCTGATCGCAGGCGTGCAGCAGCGCTTCCCCGATTTCAAGTTCAAGCTGATCGGCGAACCCAACGGCTACGGCGATCACATGCGCTTTTCGTGGGGACTTGGTCCTGACGGCGCCGACAGCCCGATCAAAGGCACTGATTTCGCGGTGCTGAGGGACGGGCGGATCAAGAGCGTGATCGGATTCCTGGACCAGGTGCCGGCGGAGGTGTGAGAGCTCTGGCCCTTCTTGTGAAGCCGGGGAGGGCGCAGCCCCTCGACGAAGCCATCCTCACGGCTTACCTGTCATGCCGTGCCGCCCCGGATTCTACAAAAATCGGTCGAGACGCCTGCCCTTCTGCCCGATCGCTTCCAGCGTTGGTTTGCAGCCCGCGGCTGGTCGCCGCGCGCACATCAATTGGCGCTGCTCGAGAAGGCGCGCGGGGATGCCAGCGCGCTGCTGATCGCGCCGACCGGCGCGGGCAAGACGCTGGCCGGATTTCTGCCGACTTTGGTGGAGCTGTCGATCGATCCCATCGAACGCGAGGCAAGCACGAAGCAAAGCCTCGTCTCCACCGGCCGCGGCCTGCAACGGACCGGCGGCTTGCACACGCTGTACATCTCGCCCCTCAAGGCGCTCGCCGTCGACATCGCGCGCAACCTCGAGCGTCCCATCGCCGAGATGGGCCTGCCGATCAAGGTCGAGACCCGCACCGGCGACACGCCGGTGTCGCGGCGCCAGCGGCAGCGGCGATATCCGCCGGATGTTCTGCTGACGACGCCCGAGCAGCTCGCGCTGTTGCTCTCCTCGGACGACGCGCCGTTCCTGTTTTCCTCGCTGAAGCGCATCGTGCTCGACGAGCTGCATGCGCTGGTGACGTCCAAGCGCGGCGATCTGCTCTCGCTCGGGCTGGCCCGACTGTGGCGTCTTGCGCCGCAGATGCGCGCGATCGGCCTGTCGGCGACCGTGGCCGAGCCGGATCAGCTTGCGCGCTTCCTGGTGCCGCAGCCCGACGGCACGGAAGCCGCGGCCGACATCGTCGTCGCCGGCGGCGCTGCGCCGCCCGTGGTCGAGATGCTCGATACCCGCGAGCGGCTGCCCTGGGCCGGCCACAGCGCGCGCCACGCGCTTCCCGAGATCTACGAGCTGATCAAGGCGAACAAGACCACGCTTGTCTTCGTCAATACCCGCAGCCAGGCCGAAATGCTGTTCCAGAATCTCTGGAGCATGAACGACGACGGCCTCGCCATCGCGCTGCATCACGGCTCGCTCGACGTCGCGCAGCGCCGCAAGGTCGAGGACGCGATGTCGGCGGGCCGGCTGCGCGGCGTGATCTGCACCTCCTCGCTCGACCTCGGTGTCGACTGGGGTGACGTCGATCTCGTCGTCAATATCGGGGCTCCCAAGGGCTCCTCGCGCCTGATGCAGCGCATCGGCCGCGCCAACCACCGCCTCGACGAGGCCTCGCGCGCGGTACTGGTGCCGGCCAACCGATTCGAGGTGCTGGAATGCCGCGTCGCCATCGACGCCATTGCCGAGAACGCCCAGGATACGCCGCCCTTGCGCACCGGTGCCCTCGACGTGCTGGCTCAGCACGTGCTGGGCTGTGCCTGCGGCGAGCCGTTCCTTTCTGACAAACTGTATGCCGAGGTGCGCACAGCCGCGCCCTACGCCGGCCTGTCGCGGCAGGATTTCGACGACGTCATCGATTTTGTCGCCTCCGGCGGTTACGCGCTGAAGACCTATGAGCGCTTCGCCCGCATCAAGCAGGACAAGGAGGGGCATTGGCGTGTCGCCAATCCCAAGGTGCGGCAGAGCTATCGGATGAACGTCGGCACCATCGTCGAGGACGACATGCTGAAGGTGCGCCTGGTGCGCTCCCGCGGCGGCGGTGCAGGTTCTACTGGAGTGATTGCGCGTGGCGGCCGGCTGCTCGGCGAGATCGAGGAAGCCTTCATCGAGGGCCTGAGCCCCGGCGATACCTTCGTGTTTTCGGGCGAGGTGGTGCGCTACGAGACACTGGTCGAGGATCAGGTCTATGTCTCGCGCGCACACGACAAGGATCCGAAGGTGCCGTCCTATATGGGCGGCAAATTCCCGCTCTCGACCTATCTTGCCGAGCGCGTGCGCCGACTGCTCGACGACGGCCGCGCATGGGGCGGCCTGCCGGAGCAGGTGCGCGACTGGCTGTCACTGCAGAAGGACGTCTCGCGCGTGCCCGCGGTGCGCGAGCTTCTGGTCGAGAGCTTTCCGCGCGCCAACAAGCACTACCTGGTCTGCTATCCATTCGAGGGCCGTCTTGCGCATCAGACCCTCGGCATGCTGCTGACGCGCCGCCTCGAGCGCGCCCGTGCGCGGCCGCTCGGCTTCGTCGCCAACGAATATGCCGTGGCGATCTGGGCGCTCGGCGACATGTCGTTCATGATTCGTGACGGCAGGATCGACCTCGACGCGCTGTTCGACCCCGACATGCTCGGCGACGATCTGGAAGCCTGGCTCGCCGAATCGGCGCTGATGAAACGCACGTTCCGCAATTGCGCGATCATCTCCGGCTTGATCGCGCGCCGCCACACCGGCGAGGAGAAGAGCCGCCGCCAGGTGCTGTTCTCGACCGATCTCGTCTACGACGTGCTGCGCAAGCACCAGGCGGATCACGTGCTTTTGCGCGCCGCGCGGGCCGATGCCGCCACCGGTCTGCTCGACCTGCGCCGACTGAGCGACATGTTGATGCGCATCCACGGCCGCATCACGCACCGGGAACTCGACCGCGTCTCCCCGCTGGCGGTGCCCGTGATGCTGGAAATCGGCCGCGAGTCAGTTTATGGCGAAGCTGCAGACGAACTGTTGGCGGAAGCCGCCGACGAACTCGTCAAAGAGGCGATGTCGTAAACTGCTGCAGCAATGTCTTTCCGCGGCCCAACTCTCTCCATGTCGCCCCCGGGCTTGACCCGGGCATCCACGTCTTTCCTGCAGCGGCAAGAACGTGGACGGCCGGGACGCGCCCGGCCATGACGGACAACGTTGCGCTATCGCTCTCTTCGGCGCTTGCGCTCGATATCGCAGGTGTATCGCTCCAAGCCGATCTCTCCGGCGCGCTGTTCTGGGAAGAGCAGCGCCTGCTCGTCGTCTCGGACCTGCATTTGGAGAAGGGCTCGAGCTTTGCCACGCGCGGCGTGCTGTTGCCGCCTTACGATACCATTGCGACGCTGAGCCGGCTCGCTGCTGTCATCTCCCGCCACAATCCGCGAATCATCGTTGCGCTGGGCGACAGTTTTCACGACCGCAGCGCGCATGGGCGCCTATCGGCGGAAGACCGCGACACGGTCGCCGCGCTCCAGGCCGGCCGCGACTGGATATGGATCTCAGGCAATCACGATCCCATGTTGCCGCCCGATCTCGGCGGCACCGTCGCGGACGAGGTCGCGATCGGCCCGATCACCTTCCGCCACGAGCCGACCGGCTCGGATGGCGAGATCGCCGGTCATCTGCACCCGAAGGCGCGTGTCTCCGCGCGCGGCCGCTCGCTGGAGCGCCGGTGCTTTGCGAGCGACGGGATGCGCGCCGTGATGCCGGCGTTCGGCGCCTATGCCGGTGGCCTCAGCATCCGCGACGCCGCCTTCGCAAAGATCTTCCCGAAGAACGGCTTTGTCGCCCATCTCCTCGGCGATCGCCGGGTCCATGCCATCGCGGCCTCCCGCTGTTATTGAGATCCCGGCCCAAATTAGGACAGCACTCCATCCAGTACTTTTCCGGAATCGCACAAGCCTGCCGCCGGTTCTAACCTCGCGCTTGCCGGGGCTGGAATTTCTCATCCCGAACAAGATTGTAACCGGCAGGGGGTCGCTGCGAGGCGGCCCCTTTCGATTCCCGGCATTCGCCTGGACCGGCAGCGCCGGTGCCGTGAACGAATTAAGAACACTTTAGCAAGTCTTTGATATATCATTATGATTCGGTGCATTGCCGACACAATATCTAGCGTCTGACAGACTTTGCGAGAACTAGATGTCCACCATCGCCTTCGATCAGTTTGCCCTCACCCGGATCGCCGATTTCGCGCGCTCGCTGTCGCGGCTGCATCAGGCGGCACGGCGCCATGCCGTCGATGACGACCAGTTCGACCGCGAGTTCAACGCCGTGTGCCAGTCGATCTGGGGCTACACCATCGACGACATCAGCGACGATCTGTTCTCGACGGAGGACCATCTGTTTCTCGACACGCTCGACGAGGCGCATGCGCGCATCTTCGCGGCCGAGCAGGGTTATGATCTCGTCGGCGATCAGGGCATGCTGACCGACTGGTGGGGCTTTTGCTGGATGATCCTGGCCGAGAAGCGCGGCCTCCTGACCCCGGAAAACCGCGCCGCTGCGCGGGTGGCGATCGAGGAGAAATATCTGGCAGCGCCGAACGTGATCGGGGTGATCATCGGAAGGTGACGCTGCAACCGCCGTCATTGCGAGCGCAATGACGATGTTGTGACAGATTGGCCTTTAATCCAATCCCGCCCGCTTGGCAGGCTTCTGGGTCTTCGGCACCGACACATCCGGCAGCGGCTCGCGCACGATCTCGGCTGCGGCCGGCGTATCGGCCGACACCGTCTCGGCGCGCACCGGCGCCACCTTCATCTCGCCAAGCCGCGCGCGGACCTGGGCGGTGAGGCCGGGATAGGAAGCAACCGGGGTGAAGTCGGCAGCCTGGTCGTTGCCGACGCGAATGCCGGTATAGGCGACGAGCCCGTCGGTGGTGGCGATCACGTCGCCCGCCTTCAGCGAGGAATCCAGCGCAAGGTCAACCGGAGCCAGGCCGACCGGCTCGCGGCCGTTGCAGGTGCAGTCGGCGCGGAGCGCCTTGCGATAGGCGAACGCGTTCTCGCTGTCTGCATAGCGCTCGCCGGTCTGCGAATAAGCGCCCTCGATGCTGGAGCCGAAATAGACTTTTGTCGCGCTAGCAGGACAGAACGCCTGGCACATCTGCGCCGGTGAGACGAGGCCGCGCATCAGCGGGAAATATTTGCCGTCGCAGCTGCGCACGCAGAAGGCCGGCCCTGAGCCGCCGGCCGCCGCCGAGCGGGTCGGCGGCACATATTGCGGTGTCGCCCCATTCTGCTGGCCGGTGAAGGGATCGGCGTAGGAGTTTGCCTGCTGCGGCACCTCGCGCTGCGGCCGCTGCTGCGGCATGCCGCCGAAGAGGAAGTCGAACAGGCCTTCGGCCGAGACTGGGGCCGGGACTGCGAGCAGCGGCGCTACCAGCGTGGCGGCTACAAGCATCGCGCGACGCTGCCGGCGCGCATGGGACGAGATTGTACGCAAACGCCTACTCCACCCGACGCTACTGAACCGGCTGGAACCCCTTGGGTCTCAGCACATGATTCACCATAAGAGCGGATGGTAAACGAGCGGTTGAGGGGGCCGGTTTCGTGCTCTGGAGGCTGCACAGCGCGCCGCGCCCGGGGACACCCGCTACCCCTTCAAGAACTCCGACGCCTTGTACAGTGAGCGGAACGGCAGGCCGGCCGCACCGAACGTGTCGGTGGCGCCTTCCTCGCGGTCGACCATGGTCAGCACCAGCACCACATTGGCGCCGGCCTCGCGCACCGATTCCACCGCCTTCATCGCCGAGCCGCCCGTGGTCGTGACGTCCTCGACGATCACGACGCGCTTGCCCGCCAGCGTCTCGCCCTTGGGCAGGCCCTCGATCGCGAGCTTGGCGCCGTGCTCCTTCGGCTTCTTGCGCACGAAGAAGGCCGCGATCGGATGGCCCTTGATCCAGGAGATCTGCGCCAGCGCGCCGGCGAGCGGCACGGCGCCCATCTCGAGCCCGCCGATGAAATCGAGCTGCTCATCCTTCAGTGCCTCGTACGTGAGTTCGGCGAGCAGCGTTGCGCCCTCGGGGTCGAGCATGGTCGGCTTGAGGTTGAAGTAGAAATCGCTCTTGCGGCCCGACGCGAGCGTCACCTCGCCGCGGCCGAATGAGCGCCGGCGGATGATTTCGAACAGGCGGGCGCGGGAGGCGGATTTCGACACGGCGGTCCCTCGAACAGCGTTTTAGGTGGGGGCGGAATTTATCCGCGACGGACGCGACATTCCAGAGGGGGCATCTCCCGTCAACAGGGATCGGTCATCCCGGGCTGCCGGTTGTGAGGGCGCAACCTTCCGGAGTAGTTAAGGGGCAGGCCTCTTGGGAAGGAAACGGAATGACCATCGATCTCTATACCTGGAACACGCCGAACGGCCGCAAGATCTCGGTCGCGTTGGAGGAGATGGAGCTGCCTTACAAGGTCATCCCGGTGAACATCACCAAGGGCGAGCAGATGGCGCCCGAGTTCCTCAAGCTCTCGCCCAACAACAAGATCCCCGCGATCGTCGACCCCGAGGGCCCCGATGGCAAGCCTGTCAGCATCTTCGAATCCGGCGCCATCCTGCTCTATCTCGGCGAAAAGACCGGCAAATTCCTGCCGAAATCGCTTGGCGGCCGCATCCCGGTTTACGAATGGCTGATGTGGCAGATGGGCGGCTTCGGCCCGATGCCGGGCCAGGTTCACCATTTCATCGCGCTGGAGAACGAGCAGGATCGCGCCTACGGCCTGAAGCGCTACATGGCCGAGACGCGCCGGCTCTATGGCGTCCTGGACCGGCAGCTCGAGGGTCGGGAGTTCGTGGCCGGCGAGCTCTCGGTTGCCGATTTTGCCATCCTGGGCTGGGCTTGGCGTCACCCTCGCCACAAGGTTGATCTGGCCGACTTCCCCAACGTCAAGCGCTGGTACGAGGCGCTGATGGCGCGCCCGGCGGTGAAGCGCGGGATGGAAGCGAAGCTGGATTGAGGCTGCTGACGCGCTTTCGTGCCCCGGACGCGGTACAGCGCGTCCGGGGCACGGGTGCGATCGCGGCCTCCGCTACACCTTCTTCGCTTCGACCGCCATCCGCACCGCGAGCCCGGCCAGCACCGTGCCCATCAGCCAGCGCTGCACCAGCATCCAGCTCGGCCGCGTCGCCAGGAACAGTGCGATCGATCCTGCCGCGAGCGCGATCATCGCATTCACGCTGACGCTGATCGCGATCTGGATGGCCCCGAGCACCAGCGACTGCGCCAGCACGCTGCCGGCGGTGGGATCGATGAATTGCGGCAGCAGCGCCAGATACAGCATCGCGATCTTCGGATTGAGCAGGTTGGTGACGAATCCCATCGCGAACAATTTGCGCGGGCTGTCGACTGCGAACTGCTTCACCTGGAACGGCGAGCGCCCGCCCGGCTTCACCGCCTGCCAGGCAAGCCAAAGCAGATAGGCGGCGCCGGCAAGACGCAGCGCGTCATAGGCAAAAGGAATTGCAAGCAGCAACGCCGTGATGCCGAACGCCGCGCACAGCATGTAGAACACGAAGCCGAGCGCGACGCCGCCGAGCGAGACGATGCCGGCCGCGGCGCCTTGCGTGATCGAGCGCGAGATCAGATAGATCATGTTCGGCCCGGGCGTGAGAACGAGGCCAAGGCAGACGAGGGCGAAGCCGAGCAGCGCGTGGGTGTGGGGCATGGGTGAACCGGTGCGCGAGATGCACCAGCTCTAATATGCGCGGAACGGTGACACCACCTCGCAATTGCTCGGAGGACAATCGGGTTCTCGCCATGCGCTCGCTGCGCTCCCTCTCCCCGCAGGCGGGGAGAGGTGAAGAGAGCGCTAGTGCGCCTCGTCCCAATTGTTGGCGGCGCGCGCGTCGACATGCAACGGCACCGAGAGCAGCACGGCCGGGAACGGCGCGTCCTGCATCACGCGCTGCACGACAGGGAGCGTCGCCTCGACCTCGGCGTCCGGCACCTCGAAGATCAGTTCGTCGTGCACCTGCAAGAGCATCTGCGCCGACAGCCTCTTCTCGGCGAGCGCGTCCTCCACGCGGGTCATGGCGCGGCGGATGATGTCGGCCGCCGTGCCCTGGAGCCGTGCGTTGATCGCGGCGCGCTCGTTGAAGGCGCGCACCGAGGCGTTGGAGGCCTTGATGTCGGGGTAGTGGCACTTGCGGCCGAACAGCGTGGTGACGTAGCCGTGGCTTCGGCAGAAGTCGCGCGTCTCGTCCATGTAGGCGCGGATGCCGGGGAAGCGTTCGAAATACTTCTTGATGTAGGCCGAGGCTTCCTCGCGCGCGATGCCGAGCTGGTTGGCGAGACCGAAGGCCGAGATGCCGTAGATGATGCCGAAATTGATCGCCTTGGCGCGGCGCCGGATTTCGCTCGGCATGCCCTTGATCGGAACGCCGAACATTTCCGATGCCGTCATGGCATGAATGTCGAGCCCGTCGCGGAACGCCTGTTTCAGCACGGGAATATCGGCGATCTCCGCGAGCAGCCGCAGCTCGATCTGCGAATAATCCGCGGACACGAGTTTGTGCCCGGGCGTCGCGATGAAGGCCCTGCGGATCTTCCTGCCATCCTCGGTGCGCACCGGGATGTTCTGCAAATTCGGCTCATTCGACGACAATCGTCCCGTCGTGGTCGCGGCCAGCGCGTAGGTCGTATGCACGCGATGTGTCTGCGGATTGACGTAAGTGGGCAGCGCGTCGGTGTAGGTCGATTTCAGCTTCGAGACCTGGCGCCACTCCAAGATCTTCTTCGGGAAGTCGTGGCCCTGCTCGGCGAGTTCGTCGAGCACCTGCGCGGTGGTCGACCACGCGCCGGTTTTCGTCTTGGTGCCCCCTGCCAGGCCCATCTTGCCGAACAGGATGTCGCCGATCTGCTTGGGGCTGCCGACATTGACCGGCTCGCCCGCGATCTCCTGGATCTCGGCTTCGACACGGGCCGCGGTCTGGGCAAAGTCGCCCGACAGGCGCGACAGCACCTGGCGGTCGATCGAGATGCCGCGGCGCTCCATGCGGGCGAGCACCGACACCAGCGGCCGTTCCAGGGTCTCGTAGACGGCGGTCATGTGCTCGGCGACCAGCCGCGGCTTCAGCACGCGCCAAACGCGCAAGGCGACGTCGACGCCCTCGGCCGAAAGCGGTGCGGCCTTGTCGATCGGCACCTGGTCGAAGGTGATCTTGCCCTTGCCGCTGCCGAGCAGCTCGCTTTCCTTCAGCATGGCATGGCCGAACCAGCGCTCGGACAGCGATTCCAGTGCGTGCGAGCCGCGGCCGGCATCGAGCACGTAGGAGATCAGCAGCGCATCGTCGATGTTGCGCAGCGTGATGCCGTGCTGTGCCAGCATCACGGCCGTGAACTTGACGTCGAAGCCGATCTTGAGGATGCCTGATGATTCCAGCACCGGCCGCAGCGCTTCGATGGCGTCAGTGTGCCTGATCTGGTCCGGCGCAAGGCCCGCGTCGAACAGGCCGGCGCCGCCGCCGGACTGCTTGTGCGCCAGCGGCACATAGCAGGCATCGTTCGGCGCCAGCGCCAGCGCGATGCCGCAAAGATCGGCCTGCATCGGATCGATCGAGTTCGCTCTCGTCTCGATCGCGACTTGCCCGGCATCATGGACGCGCGCGATGAAGGCGTTGAGCTCCTTGAGCGTCTTGATGGTCTGGTATTTGCTGCGATCGACCGGAAGCTTGCGCAGCGCTTCCTCGCGCGCGGCGGCGAGCGAGATCGGTGCACCCTTCAGGCTCGCAGCCTTGTCCTCCTTGCCGGCCGATTTGTTTGGTTCATTCGGTCGGGCCTGCGCCGGGGTTCCCGTGCCTGGTGCGGGCACGACGTCCGAGGGCGGCAGCGTTGTGAACGCGCTGGCGCCGCTGGCATAGCCGGGGTCGGCGTCGACATTGGCGGGATCGATCTGCGCATACTCCGCGACGCGCCGCGTCAGCGTCGTGAATTCCATCGCCTTGAGGAAGGCGATCAGCTTGCGCGCATCGGGCTCGTGCACCGCGAGGTCGTCCAGCGGCACCTCGAGATCGACCTTGTCGTCGAGCAGCACGAGCTGTCGCGAGATCCGCGCCTTCTCCGCATTCTCCAGCAGCGCCTCGCGTCGCTTGGGCTGCTTGATCTCGCCGGCGCGGAACAGCAATTGATCGAGATCGCCGTATTCGGTGATCAGCTGCGCCGCGGTCTTGATGCCGATGCCGGGCACGCCGGGCACGTTGTCAGTGGAATCGCCCGCGAGCGCCTGCACCTCGACGACCTTGTTCGGCGGCACGCCGAATTTCTCGATCACCTCGGGGATGCCGATGCGACGGTCCTTCATGGTGTCGTACATGGTGACGCAGTCGGTGACGAGCTGCATCAGATCCTTGTCCGACGAGACGATGGTGGCGCTGGCGCCGCGCTCGCAGGCCTGTCGCACATAGGTCGCGATGAGATCGTCGGCCTCGAAGCCGGTCTGTTCCAGGCAGGGCAGATCGAAGGCGCGCACAGCCTCGCGGATCAGCGCGAATTGCGGGATGAGATCGTCAGGGGCCGGCGGCCGGTGCGCCTTGTAGTCCGGATAGATCTTGTTGCGGAACGTGATCTCCGACTTGTCGAAAACGATCGCCAGATGCGTCGGCCGATTGTCCTCCGGCATCTCGCGGAGCAGCTTCCACAGCATGTTGCAGAAGCCGAGCACGGCGTTGACCTGAAGGCCGTCGGATTTGCGGTTCAGCGGCGGCAGCGCGTGGTAGGCGCGGAAGATGTACGAGGAACCGTCGACGAGGAAGACGTGGTCGCCCTTGCCTGCCGCCTTCGAGGCCACCGGTTTGGCAGGGGCTGTCGCGGCGGGCTTGGTATCGGCGGCGACTTTGGACGCGGCCTTGGTGTCAGCTTTGGCGCTGGTCTTCGGGGATGTCTTCGGCGAGGTCTCGGGCGAGGTCTTGGGCATGGGCCGCAATGTATGAATTTTTGCGGGCATTGACAGCCTGGGAAGCGCGAATTTTGGGTCGGTTGCGCGACTATCCCCACTGTCATTCCCGCGAAAGCAGGGAATCCAGTACGCCGCGGCTTCCTGGCCCAACCACTGACGTCTCGGTGGACTGGGTCGCCCCGGTCAAGCCGGGCGACGACACCGGCTACTCCGCCGCCTGCAACCGCACGCCGACCTTCTTCGGCGCGATCCAGAACGCATCGGGCCGCTCGAACAGGAAGCGCACATTGAAACGCAGCGCCACGCGCCAGATCGCCAGCGCTCCGAGCACGCCTGCGATGGTGACGATCAGCGACACCGTGCCGATGTCAGGGATGACGCCAGTGCGCAGCAGCAGCGTCCGCGTCGCCGCCATCGGCAGGAAGAAGGCGAGATAGATCACGATCGAATGCTCGCCGCAGAAGCGGAGGAAGTTCAGCCATTGCGCGCGCGCCAGGAGCGTGCCGGTCGCGATGATGGCACAGGCGCCGGCGAAGCCGAGCACGAGAGAGACGATCGCCCACTCGCTGGCGCCCCACGCGACCAGGCCGGCATTGACCAGCGCCCAGATCGCGAGCGCCGCAAGTGCGAGACCCGGATGGCTGCGCGCGCGATCCGACAGGGCGAACACGTAAGGCGCGAACAGATAACCTGAATAGAAATAGACGAAGCGCGAGCAGAATTCGTCGATGACGGTCCAGCCGGTGTTGATGCGGGCGGTCTCCAGCGCGGCGGCGAGGAGCCAGATCGCGAGCGGCGGAGCTTTTCGTGTCAGTTTCGTGACGACGAAGAAGATCGGCAGCAGATAGATGAACCACAGCGTGCCGAACGGCTCGATGAAGGATTCAAGGTACAGGACGCCAACGGCGGGCCAGCCGGTCTCCGCGGCAAAGGCCGGCGCCTTGAAGCCGAACTGAATTGTCACCCAGACGACATAGAAATAGGCGAAATGCACTACCTTGCGGTCGAGATAGGTTCGCCAGTCCCGATCGATCACCAGAGACAGGAACAGCCCCGAAATCAGGAAGAAGTCCGGCATCCGGAACGGCTTTGCGAAGGCCACGGCGACATGCATGAAGCCGGTCTGCCCGGCGGCAAGCTCGACCCCCAGCACCGAATGCATCATCACCACCATGACGATGCAGATGCCCTTGGCGTAGTCGACCCAGTCGACACGCGCGGCAGAAGAGGCTGTGAGCCCGGCGCCGCCGATTGTGCCCGATCCTGTCATGGTGTCCCTATTTGAGGCGCCGCCCGCCCGTCCCTGTGTGGTCGCGGGGCAGTTTGGAGCCCAGTGGTTTCCGACTTCTTTACCGGTTCAAATCGCGGGCCGGTTTTTGCATGCGGACTGTTCCATGAGCTCTGGAAAATGCTAAACCGCCCCGAATTGGCCGAGTTGGGCTTTCGTTAACCAAGCTGGAACTGGATTTTTCATGCGCATTGCGATGATCGGCACGGGTTATGTGGGGCTGGTGTCCGGGGCCTGCTTTGCGGATTTCGGCCACGACGTCATCTGCGTCGACAAGGACGAGAAGAAGATCGCGGCGCTCCATCGCGGCGAGATCCCGATCTACGAGCCCGGCCTCGACGAGCTGGTGGCGAACAATGTCAGAGCCAAGCGGCTCGACTTCACCACCGACCTGACCAAGCCGGTGGCGGATGCCGATGCTGTGTTCATCGCGGTCGGCACGCCCTCGCGCCGCGGCGACGGCCATGCCGATCTCTCCTACGTCTACGCCGCGGCAAAAGAGATCGCGCAGTCGCTCCAAGGCTTCACCGTCGTGGTGACGAAGTCGACTGTCCCGGTCGGCACCGGCGACGAGGTCGAGCGGATCATCCGCGAAGCCAATCCCAAGGCTGACGTGGTCGTCGCCTCCAACCCGGAATTCCTGCGCGAGGGCGCGGCGATCCGCGATTTCAAGTTCCCCGACCGCATCGTGGTCGGCACTTCGGACGAGCGCGGCCGCAAGGTGATGGGCGACATCTACCGCCCGCTGTCGCTGAATCAGGCGCCGCTGATGTTCACCGCGCGCCGCACCGCCGAGATGATCAAATACGCCGCCAACGCGTTCCTGGCGACCAAGATCACCTTCATCAACGAGATCGCCGATCTCTCCGAAAAGGCCGGCGCCAACGTGCAGGAGGTCGCGCGCGGCATCGGTCTCGACAACCGCATCGGCACCAAGTTCCTGCATGCCGGTCCCGGCTTCGGCGGCTCGTGCTTCCCGAAGGACACCAAGGCGCTGATCAAGATCGCGCAGGACTACGACGTCAACCTGCGCATCGTGGAGTCCGTTCTGGCGGTCAACGAGAACCGCAAGCGTGCGATGGCGCGGAAAGTCAGCCAGGCGCTCGGCGGCTCGCTGCGCGGCAAGACCATCGCGGTGCTCGGCCTCACCTTCAAGCCCGACACCGACGACATGCGCGACGCGCCGTCGATCCCGCTGGTGACGGGCCTGATCGACATGGGGGCCAACGTAAAGGCGTTCGATCCGGTCGGCATGGAGCAGGCCAAGGGCGAACTGCCCAACATCACCTATTGCGAGGATGCCTATTCCTGTGCGCAAGGTGCCGACGCGCTCGTCATCGTTACCGAATGGGTGCAGTTCCGTGCGTTGGACCTCGACCGGCTGAAGGCGACCATGGCGCAGCCCGTCATCGTCGACCTCCGCAACATCTACCGGCCCGAAGACATGGAAGCCGCCGGGTTCACGTACGAGAGCGTCGGCCGGCCCCCTGTGCAGGGCTGATTGCAGACGGGTTATCCGCTAAATGGGCCATGGTCGGGTTTGTCCCGGCCATCCACGTCTTGTTCGCTGTCAGATGAAAGAACGTCATGCCCGGAGTCGGGCATGACGACGGGATGACTTCTTGCCCCGCAGCTTCGACACGCCCCTTCCAATCGATGCCGTGCTCGACGATCTGTCGCGCACGCTGGAAACCAACAACGCTGCCGTGCTGGTGGCGCCGCCCGGCGCCGGCAAGACCACGCGGGTGCCGCTGGCGCTGCTCGATGCGCACTGGGCGAAGGACAAGAAGATCATCGTGCTGGAGCCGCGCCGCATCGCGGCGCGCGCCAGCGCAGACCGCATGGCCAAGTCGCTTGGCGAGCGCACTGGCGAGACCGTCGGCTATCGCGTCCGCTTCGGCTCGAGGATCTCGCGCGCGACCCGCATCGAGGTGGTGACCGAAGGGATCTTCACCCGCCAGATCCTGGACGATCCCGAACTGACAGGCGTCGCCGCCATCCTGTTTGACGAATTTCACGAGCGCTCGCTCGACGCCGATCTCGGCCTCGCGCTGGCGCGCGATGCGCAAACCGGCCTGCGCGAAGACTTGCGCATCCTGGTGATGTCGGCGACGCTCGATGGCGCGCGTGTGGCAAGATTGCTCGGTGATGCCCCCGTCGTTGAAAGCGAGGGCCGCGCCTTTCCGGTCGAGACGCGCTATCTCGGCCGCAAGGCGGACGCGCCGATCGAGCGGCAGATGGCGGACGCGATCGCATCCGCGCTGCGCGCCGATAGCGGCTCGGTGCTGGCGTTCCTGCCAGGCGCCGCCGAGATCCGCCGCACCCAGAACTTTCTCGGGGAGCGCGTGCAGGACGCTGCCATCGAGATCGTGCCGCTGTTCGGCGCTCTCGATGCCGCCGTGCAGGACCGCGCCATCGCGCCGGCGCCGAAGGGTACGCGCAAGGTGGTGCTGGCGACCTCGATCGCCGAGACCTCGCTCACCATCGAGGGCGTGCGCATCGTCGTCGATTCAGGGCTTGCCCGTGTCCCACGCTACGAGCCGGACATCGGCCTGACGCGGCTCGAGACCGTGCGCGCCTCGCGCGCGGCGGTGGACCAGCGCCGCGGCCGCGCCGGCCGCACCGAACCCGGTGTCTGCTACCGGCTCTGGGACGAGCCGCAGACCGCCTCGCTCGCACCCTACACCCAGCCGGAAATCCTCAGCGCCGATCTGTCTTCGCTGGTGCTCGATCTCGCGCAATGGGGCGTGAGCGATCCCGCCACGCTGTCGTTCCTCGATCCGCCACCCCAGCCGGCCTGGAAGGAGGCGAAGAGCCTTCTCACCGAGCTCAACGCGCTCGATGGCGACGGCCGCATCACCGCTGAAGGCAAGAGCCTGCGTGCGCTCGCGCTGCCGCCGCGGCTGGCGCGCATGATCGTGGATTCGCATCGCGCTGGAAGCGGCGAGGCCGCGGCCGAGATCGCCGCGATCATCACCGAACGTGGACTCGGCGGCGACAGCGTCGATATCGAGCACCGGCGCGACCAGTTTCGCCGCGACCGCTCGCCGCGTGCCGCGAGCGCGCGCGATCTGGCGCGCCGCTGGGCCTCGCAGGTTGCGGCGTCGGAGAAGGCAGGATCGCAGGAGGATCTCTCGACCGGGTTGATGCTCGCTTATGCGTTTCCCGACCGCGTCGCGCGCAATCGCGGCAACGGCAGTTTCGTGCTCGCCAACGGCCGCGGCGCTTCGGTCGAGCAGACCTCCTCGCTCGCCCGCGCGCCCTACATCGCGATCGGCGAAATGACGGGAACGGCGGCGAGCGGGCGAATCCTGCTCGCGGCTCAGATCACGCAGGACGAGATCGAGAACCATTTCGCCGAGCATATCGAGACCACCGACGAGATCTCGTTCGATCGTGGCGCGATGGCGCTGCGCGCGCGGCGCAAGCGCGTGCTGCATGCCATCACCCTGTCCGAGGCGACACTTGCCGTGTCGCCTTCGGAAGATACCGCACGCATCTTCGCGGACGGGCTGATCGCAGCCGGCCTCGACCGGCTGCCCTGGTCGAAGGCCGCCAAGCAGTGGCGCGACCGAGTGACCTTCCTGCGCAAAGCCGAGGGCGACAGCTGGCCCGACGTGTCGGACTCCGGGCTGATCGCGCGCCGCGAGGATTGGCTGGTGCCGGCGCTCTACGACAAGATCGCGCTCAAGGATATCTCCGCGGGCGATCTCTCCGATGCGCTGATGTCGCTGTTGCCCTGGGACATGCGTGCGCGGCTGGACCGCGAGGCGCCGACACATTTCGAGGCGCCGACCGGCAGCGTGCTCGCGATTGACTATGAGGCCGAGCAGGGGCCGACCATCGCGGTACGGCTCCAGGAATTGTTCGGCCTCAACACGCATCCCTCGATCGCCGCCGGCAAGGTGCCGCTGGTGCTGGAATTGCTTTCGCCAGCGCAGCGTCCGGTGCAGGTGACGCGCGATCTCCCCGGCTTCTGGCGCGGCAGCTATGCCGCAGTCCGGTCCGACCTGCGCGGCCGCTATCCGCGTCACCCCTGGCCGGACGATCCCGCCAATGCGCTGCCGACCCGGCGGGCAAAGCCGCGCGGGACGTAAGAACTCTCACCTGGAATTAACCGTCCGCTCATCCTTTTCGTCAAAATGGCATCGGCCCAGCCGTGGCTTCGCTCGCGGCCGAGCCTGTCGCGTGGTGAAATCGAGCTTTCCGGCTCGGAAGTGGTGTAATGCGTAACATTATGATCATCGCGGCCGTCATGATCGGCCTCGGCACCTTCATGGCGCAGATGGCGGACAAGATGAGCTCGGCATCCGCCACCTCGGTGCCGCGCACGACAGTCGCCGTTGCAGCCACAGCGCCCGCCGGCGGCCGCAGCATCAGCATCCCGCGCGACGGCCGCGGTCATTTCCAGACGGAGGGCCGGGTCGACGGCCAGCGCATCGGCTTCATGATCGATACCGGCGCTTCCGTGGTCGCATTGAACGAGAGTTCGGCAGCCCGATTTGGCCTCCGTCCCTCGCGCAGCGACTACAACGCAACCGTCTCCACCGCCAACGGCACCATCAAGGCCGCGCGCACCCGCATCGCCATGCTCGAAGTGGGTGGCCTGGTCGTGCGCGACGTCGATGCCATGGTGCTGCCTGACGCAGCACTGTCGGAGAACCTGCTCGGTCTCTCCTTCCTGTCCCGCCTGAAGCGCTTCGAATACGCCAACGGCCAGATGGTGCTGGAGCAGTAAGCGTAGTCCACGCTGTCACGCGGCCCGCCCATTTCAAGAAGATATCTTTGCTCCGGCCGCCCTCCCGGTAACGTTTCTCCGTTACCAAACTGCCGCAATTGTCGGCCATAAGCCTTCATTCCCGCCTTTCGTTGCAGCCCGGCATTCGCTAAGGCTGCGGCAAATCCTGCCCCCTTTGCACGAGACGTCTCAATGTTCCCGAAGCCGAAATCCGTATTGTTGCCCAACACCTACGCCTTCGAATCCGAGCCGATGGTGAAGCCGACGGGCTTTCGCGAATACGACGCGCGCTGGTTGTTCCAGAAGGAAATCAACCTGATGGGTGTGCAGGCGCTCGGCATGGGGCTGGGCGCGCTGATCGCCGAGCTCGGCGTCCGTCAGGAGATCGTCACCGGGCACGATTTCCGCGGCTATTCGGCGTCGATCAAATATGCGCTGATCTCCGGCCTGATGGCGGCGGGGTGCAAGGTGCACGATATCGGCCTCGCCGTGACTCCGATGGCCTATTTCGCGCAGTTCGACCTCGACGTGCCCTGCGTCGCCATGGTCACGGCCTCGCACAACGACAATGGCTGGACCGGCGTGAAGATGGGCGCCAACCGCCCGCTGACCTTCGGCCCCGACGAGATGACGCGGCTCAAGGAGATCGTTCTCAACGCCGAGTTCAAGAACAAGGCCGGCGGCTCCTACCAATTCCACGAGAACTATCCGGCGCGCTACATCGCCGATCTCACCTCCCGTCCCAAGCTGACGCGCAAGCTCAAGGTGGTCGCGGCCTGCGGCAACGGCACCGCCGGCGCGTTCGCCCCGCAGGTGCTGGAAGCGATCGGCTGCGAGGTGATCCCGCTCGACACCGAGCTCGACCACACCTTCCCGAAATACAATCCGAACCCCGAGGACATGGAGATGCTGCACGCGATCCGCGACGCGGTGCTGCATCACAAGGCCGATGTCGGCCTCGGCTTCGACGGCGACGGCGACCGCTGCGGCGTCGTCGACAACACCGGCGAAGAGATCTTCGCCGACAAGGTCGGCGTGATGCTGGCGCGAGACATGTCCGCGATTCACAAGGATGCGCAGTTCATCGTCGACGTGAAGTCGACCGGCCTCTTCATCACCGATCCCGTGCTGCAGGAGCAGGGCGCCAGGACCGCCTACTGGAAGACCGGCCATTCCTACATGAAGCGCCGCACCAACGAGACGGGCGCGCTCGCGGGGTTTGAGAAATCCGGCCATTTCTTCTTCAACAAGCCGTATGGCCGTGGCTATGACGACGGCCTCGTGTCGGCGATCGCGATCTGCGACATGCTCGACCGCGCGCCCGGCAAGTCGATGGCCGACCTGAAGAACGCGCTGCCGAAGACCTGGTCGTCGCCGACCATGTCGCCGCACTGCGCCGACGAAGTCAAATACGGCGTCATCGACAAGGTGGTGAAGCACTTCGAGGGCTTGCAGGAGAGCGGCGCCAAGATCGGGGGACAGGCGATCCGCGATCTCGTCACCGTCAATGGCGTACGCGTCACGGTGGAGGACGGCAGCTGGGGCCTGGTGCGAGCGTCCTCCAACAAGCCCGAGCTCGTCGTCGTGGTCGAGAGCCCGGTCTCCGAGCGGCGCATGCACGACATGTTCGAGATGGTGAACAGCGTGCTGCGCACGCATCCCGAAGTCGGCGAGTACAATCAGAAGATTTGATTGGAGGCGATCGGCCGCGTCATCGGCGGTGCGCTCTCTCGCCCCGTTCTTACGGGGAGAGGTGAAGCGACAGCGGCAATGTGGCGCTTACGCCGTCCGCAGCGAGCCCAGGAAGCCAGCCACCTCGGCCCTGAGACGCTCTGACTGCGATGACAGTCCGGCGGCAGCCTGATGCATTCTCCCGGCCGCCACGCCAGCCTGCTCGGACGCCTTGCTGACACCGACAATGTTGTCGTTCACCTGTCGCGTGCCGGTGGCAGCCTGTTGCAGACTGCCGGCGATCTCGCGCGTCGCGAGCCCCTGCTGATCGACGGCGGTCGAGATCTCGCCGGAGATCTGATCGATCTCGGCGATGGTCGCGCCGATCGCCTGAATGGCGCTGACCGCGTCGCCGGTCGCGCTCTGGATGCTCTGGACCTGCGCCGAGATCTCCTCCGTGGCCTTTGCCGTCTGGTTCGCCAGCGCCTTGACTTCGCTCGCGACCACCGCGAAGCCCTTGCCGTGTTCGCCGGCGCGTGCGGCTTCGATGGTGGCGTTCAGTGCGAGCAGATTGGTCTGGCTCGCGATGTTCTGGATCAGCGTGACGACTTCACCGATTTTCTGCGTGCCGCTCGCAAGACCTTCAACCACCTCATTGGTCCGCCGAGCTTTGGCAGCGGCCTTCGCCGCGATTTCGGCAGAGCGTGCGACTTGCTGGGTGATGCTGCTTACTGATGCCGTGAGCTCCTCGGTCGCAGCGGCTACGGTCTCGACATTGCGAGATGCCTGGTTCGACGCTGCGGCAGCGGCGGCAGTCTGCCGCGCGGTATCCGCGCTGTTGTTGCTCATTGCCGATGACAGCTGCTGCGCTTCGTTGGCGGCAACCGCCACCGCTTGCACAATACCGCCAATGCTGCGTTCGAAATTGCTCGCGAGCAACTGCTTGGCCGCTTCTCGCTCGGCCTTGGCGCGCTGTTCGATCTCGCTGCGCTCGCTGTTGGCACGCGCTTCCGCGGCCATCGCCGCCTGGGCTTCGGCAGTTTTCACGGCCGTGGTCTCGAACAATTCCTGAAGCTTGTGCGCCAGCGCGATCAGCACGCCGGCCTCGATCAGCAGGATTACGGCATGCAGCACGACGCGGCCGAAATCGGAGCCGCCGGGATAGATCGCCGCGGGCAGCAGGAAGTTCAGCGCGATGTGATGCAGCGCCACTGCGGTCGTCGCGGCGACGATCGGCCGGTAATCGCAATAAGCGACGATGCAGGCCAGCGCCGCGAAGAAGTACATGTGCACGTCGATCTGCCAGGGATGTCCTTCCAATTGGTAGGTGAACATCGACACGCCGCTCATGAGTGCAACCGCGAACACGAGGCGCGTGGAAAGGCCGTTGCCCGAAATGCGCCAGGACAGGGTGGCGACGACTGCGAGGAACGCCATGAAGATAGTGGGGATGAGCCACGCCTTGCCTAGCGCCAGCCCGATCGCCAAGCTGATCGGCACCTGCAGCCACAGCACCACCGCAAGGGTCTTGCTGGTGGTCTGGCGCAGTCTTTCCAGTCCGTCGTTCTCGACAATCATAATTTCCCCCCAGGACCACGCCAGATGGCGACTGCCAACGGCTATTTGCCAAAGCATGCTGAAACCGCTCGCGCGTCCATAACAAACCAGGCTCCGGCCTGATGAAGGCGGGCAAGTCCGTTATGGTCATCCGGACGGACGACGAGGAGGCTGGGAAGCGCGGTTGCTCCAACGATGGCCGCTTGCGCCGCCCCCGCAGCCTCAAACGTCTGCTGCGTGCTCCACCAAGGCGGAAACGCAACCGCGACAATTGTCGCGCCCGGACGAACCTGTAAGGTGAGGATTGCGAGCGCGATCCATCCTGCAGCCAGCAACGCAGTCGCATTCGCCCAGGCAGGCCATCGCCGGGACGGATTCGCCGTTCTCCCCTCCATGCCGCAAAGATAGGCTCGTGCCACTAATTCCCGGTTAATGCTTGCTTACCAAGGTACCGGGAGAGAGGGCATGGAAGGCGGCGGCAATCTGCCGCTGGTATCAACGATCCGGTTCGAAGTGAGGGTGCCGCGTCAGGCCGCCACCACCGCCGGAATCGGCAATGCCGTCACCGACTTGATCTTCTCCATCGCAAATCGCGAGGTGACGTTCTTCAGCGGCACCGCGCTGATCAGCTTCTTGTAGAACACGTCATAGGCCTGCATGTCCGCGACCACGACGCGCAGCATGTAGTCGACATCGCCGGCCATCCGGTAGAACTCCATCACCTCGGGCATGGCGCTGACAGCTTCGGCGAATTTCTTGAGCCAGGCGTCGGAATGGTCGGAGCTCTCCACCGACACGAACACGGAAATGCCGAGGCCGATCTTGTTCTGGTCGACCAGGGCGACCCGCTTGATGATCACGCCGTCGGCCTCCAGCCGCTGGATGCGCTTCCAGCAGGGGGTCGAGGACAGCCCGACACGGTCGCCGATCTCGGCGACGGACAGGGAGGCATCCTCCTGGAGCACCATCAGGATCTTGCGGTCGATGGCATCGAGGCGGCGGCTGGTCTCGGGGATCTGCACAGCGGCATCGGTCATTTGAAGAACTTTTTTCCATTTCAGGGGTGGATTTACCTGATACAGAGAAAATCTTTCCCCGGCAAGCCAATATTCTTGGCGCGGACATGGCGTTGCCTAGGTGTCGCATGGAAAGAGCTGGATATATCAAAGGTTACAGGCCAGCGAGGTCACTGCGCCAGCCACCGCGTTTCAGCGCCACGGCTGCCCGGAGAACGGACGATCGCACCGTGTTGCCGATACCGAGGCGACGGCGCACCCCGGATAGCCGTCAGCGGTCAGCTCTTGTCGTGCACCCAGCGGCCGAGCAGGTGATGAGCGATGGCGAACGGATGCGGACCGGCGAGCCCGTCCGGATGCGTCCGCGTCAGCATCTTGGCCGCCTCTTCGCGCGTGAACCAGCGCGCATCTTCCAGCTCCATGCGATCGACGACGATGTCCTCGTTGAGCGCCCGCGCGCTGCAGCCGATCATCAGCGACGACGGATAGGGCCAGGGCTGGGTCATGTAGTACTGCACGTCGGTGCAGCGAATGCCTGATTCTTCCAGGATCTCGCGGCGCACGGCGTCCTCGATGGTCTCGGCCGCCTCGACGAAGCCGGCGAGGCAGGAATACATGCCCGGCGGAAACTGCTTCTGGCGGCCGAGCAGGCATTTTTCGCCGGAGGCGACCAGCATGATCACGACCGGGTCGGTGCGCGGAAAATGTTCGGCCTTGCAAGCAGGGCAGTCGCGCTTCCAGCCGCCTTCCTTCATCGCGGTACGTGCACCGCAATTGGCGCAATAGCCGTGCCGCTGATGCCAGCCGACCATCGACTTCGCCATTGCGATGGCTGACAGCTCCTGTGGCGGAAGCGCACCCTGCATCGCCATGCCGCGGAGTTCGGTCACGGTATAGTCCTCGCGGCCGACCAGCTTCTCGGCTGCGGCTTGCGGCATCCCCATTCCGAACACGGCCGCGCCCTCGCGCAGACCCAGGAAGACCGTGCCGGGATTGGCGCCGCATTTCAGCGCCTCGTCGATCGAGAGCAGCGCGCGCACCTTGTCGCCGTCGCGCTTCACCAGCAGCGAGTCGCGATAGACCACGTAGGCGCGTGAGGACGGCTTCTGCTCCATCGCGAACAGCTTCTCGTCGTCTCGGCGCAGATGCGCGGCGCGGTCGAGGACGTTGGTGACGAAGGCCGGCTGTCCCAGCGGAAATGCGTCGAATGCTGACATTATTGTTCTTTCAACCCAACCAGATCTTGCGGCGAAGCGCGCTGATGAAATTCTGCACTTCAGTGGCATCGTGCGCCAGCGGCGGCATGACGCCCCAAACCGGTCGCGGCCAGGCCGCGTCGCTGGTGCGGCGTGCGATGATGTGAACGTGAAGCTGCGGCACGAGATTGCCGAGGGCGGCGACGTTGAGCTTGTCGCACTTGGTGATCTCCTTGAGGGCGCGAGATACGCGGGAGATCTCGGTCATCAGCTGCGCCTGCTGCACCTCGTCGAGGTCGATGATCTCGACCGCGTCGGGGCGCCGCGGCACCAGCAGCAGCCAGGGATAATGCGCGTCCTTGATGACCAGCACCTTCGACAGGGGCAGGTCGCCGATGTCGATGGTGTCCTCTTTCAGGCGGGAGTGCAGCGACCAGGCAGGTTCGGGCATGAAGACCTTCTCGTGATGATTCCCACCGTCGCAGAGACCACGGTTCCGGACAATAACCGTGATACGCCGTTGCATCGGGGCGGGCATGCCGATCCGGTCGGGCCAGCCGGCCCCGTGTGTCCGGGACTCTGGGAACAGTCATCCTGCCCGCTTGCTTTCCGCTCCCTTTGGCCCCAAATAGGGACCGGGAGATTGGCGGTGGACGAGCCACTCGCCAACCGGGTCAGGTCCGGAAGGAAGCAGCCCTAACGAGGTCCGGATCGGGTCGCTCGTCAGTCTCCTACTTGTTTTTTCGAGCGAATTGCGCCGGCGGTCGCCCCGCCAGCGCGCTCCTTTCCGCAAGAGCCGGCCGAGAGAGATTTCATTGCGGATCGACCGATGACCGACGCTGGCGCCCCTCCCAATCCCGATAGCGCCGGCCAGGCCGGCAATGCACCCTACCGGGTGCTGGCGCGCAAATACCGCCCGTCCTCATTCGATGACCTGATCGGCCAGGAGGCCGTGGTCCGCACCGTCTCCAATGCGTTCGAGACCGGGCGCATTCCGCAGGCCTGGATTCTCACCGGCGTCCGAGGGGTCGGCAAGACCACCACGGCGCGCATCCTCGCCCGGGCGCTCAACTACGAGATGCCGGATGGCTCGGTGAAGGGCCCGACCATCCACATGCCGACCTTGGGCGTGCATTGCCAGGCGATCATGGAAAGCCGGCACATGGACGTGCTGGAGATGGACGCCGCTTCGCATACCGGCGTCGACGACGTCCGCCAGATCAACGACAGCGTGCGCTATGCCCCCGCCAGCGCCCGCTACAAGGTCTACATCATCGACGAAGTCCACATGTTGTCGACGGCGGCTTTCAACGCCTTCCTGAAGACGCTGGAGGAGCCGCCGGAGCACGCCAAGTTCGTGTTCGCGACGACCGAGATCCGCAAGGTCCCGGTCACCGTGCTGTCGCGCTGTCAGCGCTTTGATCTGCGCCGGGTCGAGGCGGACGTATTGATGAAGCACCTCGCCAATATCGCGACGAAGGAAGGCGTCGAGATCGAGCCCGAGGCGCTCGGCATCATCGCCCGCGCCGCCGAAGGCTCGGTGCGTGATTCGCTGTCGCTGCTCGATCAGGCCATCGCGCATGCGGCGGGCCAGGTGAAGGCCGATGCCGTCAGGCAGATGCTGGGGCTTGCCGACCGCACCCGCGTCATCGATCTTTTCGAGTCGCTGGCGCGCGGCGACATCGCGGCCGCCTTCAAGGAGTTCCGCGACCAGTACGACGTCGGCGCCGATCCGGTCGTGGTGCTCTCGGACCTCGCCGAATTCGTCAATTTCGTCACCCGTGTGAAGGTCATTCCGGCGGTTGCTGACAACGTCGCCTATGGCGAGACCGAGCGCGTGCGCGCCAAGGAGTTCGCTTCGAAGATCTCGATGCGCGTGCTGTCGCGGATGTGGCAGATGCTGCTCAAGGGCATCGCCGAGGTGCAGGCGGCGACGCGCCCCGCCGCGGCCGCCGAGATGGTGCTGGTGCGTATCGCCTACGTTGCCGACCTGCCGACGCCAGACGAAGCCATCAAAATGCTCGAGCAGAACGGCGGCGGCTCGCCGGTCGTGAACGGCGGCAGCGCAGCGCGCAGCAGTGCGCCGTCCGCGCCGATGTCCTCCGCAGCGCCGGTTCGCATGCCGACATCCTCGCCCTCCTCGTTCGGCGGGGGCGGTGCCCGGCCGCAGATGGCGGCCCCCGCGCCGGATCCGCAGGCCGCAGCGCCCGTGCTGCGCGTCACCAGCTTCACCCAGCTCGTCGCCCTCGCAGGCCAGAAGCGCGACATCATGACCAAGAGCGCGCTCGAAGGCGACATGCGCCTCGTTCGTTTCGAGGAAGGCCGGCTGGAAGTCGCGCTCGAGCCCAACGCCTCCAAGACCATGATCTCGGAGCTCGCAAAGAAATTCGAGCTGTGGACCGGCCGGCGCTGGACCGTGATCGTCTCCAACGAGCAGGGCCAGCCGACGCTGCGCTCGGTGAACCAGGCGGCCAAGCAGGAGCATGCCCGTACCGCGGAAGCCGATCCGCGCGTGCAGGAGGTGCTGTCGCGTTTCCCCGGCGCCAAGGTCGTCGAGGTCCGCAGGCTTGCCCCCGAGGCGCCGGAATCCAATATTAACGCGGACTACGGCAGTGACGATCCGCCCGACGGTTCCGATGGCGACGATCTCTGACCATTCTTTCAAGGACGAGCACCCATGGCTGATTTTCTCGGCATGATGAAGCAGGCGGCGCAGCTGCAATCCAAGATGCAGGAGATGCAGGACCAGCTCGCCAACGTCGAGGTCGAGGGCATCTCCGGCGGCGGCCTCGTCGCCGTGCGCATGACGGCGAAGATGGACGTCAAGGGTGTCAGGATCGATCCCTCGTTGATGAAGGCGGAGGAGCGCGAGGTGCTGGAAGACCTGCTCGTCACCGCCTTCGGTGATGCCCGCCGCAAGGCGGAGACCGCGATGCAGGAGAAGATGCAGGCCCTGACCGGCGGGCTCGGCCTGCCACCGGGGTTGTTCGGCCAGTAATTATGGGCGCTGTTGCAGGTCCTGAGATCGAGCGGCTGGTCCAGCTGCTCGCGCGGCTGCCGGGCCTCGGTCCGCGCTCGGCGCGGCGCGCGGCGCTGCATCTGATCAAGAAGCGCGAAGCACTGATGATGCCGCTGGCCTCGGCCATGCAGGTGGCGCTGGACAAGGTCCAGGTCTGCAAGACCTGCGGCAACATCGACACGCAAAATCCCTGCACCGTCTGCACGGATCCGAAGCGCGATCCCTCGATCATCGTCGTCGTCGCCGACGTTGCCGATCTATGGGCGCTGGAGCGGGCAAATGCCACCCAGGGGCGCTATCATGTGCTGGGCGCGACATTGTCGCCGCTCGACGGCGTCGGCCCCCAGGACCTCACCATCGACGCGCTGGTGGCGCGCGCGCATGATTCGCAGGTGCACGAGATCATCCTGGCGCTGAATGCGACGGTCGACGGCCAGACCACGGCGCATTACATCACCGACCTGCTTCAGGACGCCAATGTGAAGGTGACGCGGCTCGCCCACGGAGTTCCCGTCGGCGGCGAGCTTGATTATCTCGACGAAGGTACGCTATCGGCTGCGATGCGGCAGCGTACGCTGTTCTAGCAATCCAGACTTTTACGGAACGGACGATATGACGACACGATTCGCCAAACGGCTGGCCCTGGTTGCGATGATGATGGCGGTGGTGACCCCGGCTGTTTCCGCGCAGCAGGACGATGGAGTCCCGCCGCCGTCCAAGCCCGGCAAGCCGATCAACACCGGCGACGTGCTGTCGGGCGAATTGAATGCAATGAAGGTGCGCGACGTCAAGAACGGCAAACGCGTTGCGACCTACCAGATCACCACCGAGCCGCGCCGCCTGCCGCCGCCGAACGGGCTGTGCAATCTCGAGACCGGCCCCGAAACCTTCCAGCTCGTCACCTCCAGCGATGCGCAGGCCACTCAGCTGAAGTCGTTCGTCGGCAAGGAGATCTCCGTGAAGGTCGACGAGATCGCCTGCGCCAGCGATCCCGGCCAGATGAGCGAGGCCGTGATCACCAAGTGGAGCCTGATCAAGAAGCAGTAGGAGGGCGGCGATGCTGTCTCCGCCGTCATTGCGAGGAGCCCTTGCGACGAAGCAATCCAGACTGCCTCAGCGGTGACAGTCTGGATTGCTTCGCTTCGCTCGCAATGACGAAAGAGAGAGGTGAGTTCTACACCCGCGCGGGCTCCAAGGTTTCGAAATGCCCGCGCTTCTGCAAGTACGCCAGCAGCATCAAGCTCGGGATTGCGACGAGCACCGAGATCGCGAAGAACATCGGCCAGCCCGTCGCTTTCGCCAGATAACCCGCACCCGATGACAGATAGGTGCGTCCCACGGCGGCGAGCGCCGTCAGCAGCGCATATTGGGTCGCCGTGTGCAGCGGGTTCTGGCACAGCGCCGAGAGATAGGCGACGAAGATCACCGTGCCGATGGCGTTGCAGAAATTATCGGACGTGATCGCGAGGGTCAGCGCCCATTCATTGACGCCGACCAGTGCCAGCCACGTGAACGACAGGTTGGACATCGATTGGACGATGCCGCCGATCCAAAGGCTCGTTGCGAGCGAATAGCGCCGCGCCACAAAGCCGCCGGCGAAGCCGCCCGCCAACGTCGCGACAATGCCGACGCCCTTGACGATCACGGCATAGTCGTTCCGCGTGAAGCCGATATCGATCACGAACGGCACCGTCATGTTGCCGGAGAACGCGTCGGTGAATTTGAACAGCACGACGAAGGCGAGCACGACCCATGCTTCCTTGCGCCGCAGGAACTCCGAGAATGCGCCCAGCGCGGCATGGAGCACCCGCGATAGCGCGCCCTCGTCCTGTGTGGCGGCCTCCGCCCGCTCGGATTGTGGAGGCTCGGTGGCGGCCAGTGCAGTCACCGTGCCGATCAGCACCAGAGCGGCCATCACCACGTAGCCCCACATCCAGGCTGCGCCACGCGGGACGATCGTCTCGAAACCCGTCACGACGAACAGGGCGCCCGCGGTCGATATCAGCATGCCGATGCGGTAGGCGGCGACATAGGCGGCCATGCCGGCGGCCTGCTCGCTTTCGGGCAGGCTCTCGACCCGGAACGCATCGACGACGATGTCCTGCGTCGAGGACATTGTCGCGACCAGCAGCGCACCGAGCGCGACGAACAGGGGTGAGCGTGCCGGATCGGTCAGCGCCAACAGCAGAATCGCGCCGATCAGCAGCAATTGCGAGAACACCAGCCACCCGCGGCGACGTCCGAAGGCACGCGTGAAGAACGGCACGTGCAGCGCGTCAACCAGCGGCGCCCACAGGAATTTCAAGGTGTATGGCGTTCCGACCAGCGCAAAGAGCCCGATCGTTCCGAGATCGACCCCCGCCTCGGCCATCCACACCAGCAGCGTCGATCCCGACAGCGCCAGCGGCAGCCCCGAGGAGAAGCCGAGGAACAGCACGATCAACACCCGCGGCTGCAGGTAAACGGAAAGGCTTTCGCGCCAGGAGGTGACGGGTGCAGTGCTTGCGGCAGGAGAGGTCGCGTCGGGGGCGGTCATGGCGGCGGTGTTAGCAGATTCTGGGGGAAAAGACTCTCGCGGTAGCTGGTGAGACGGGAGAGCTTCCGGCTCGATCGGTGTCATCTCCGCGAAGGCGGTCGATCCAGTAATCACCAGCGGCTCGGTTCAATCACAATTGCTGCGGCGTACCGGATACCCCGCCTTCGCGGGGAATGACGGCGTGCCCCAATCTCACTCCCCCGCCTGGAGCTTCCGCGGGAACAGCTCTGCCGCTCCCGTCGCCACCAGCCGCGGAGCCTCCGGCGCGTCGCTCTTGCTGAAATCCAGCTCCTCGATCCGTCCGGCACGCTTCTCGATCTTGTCGGCGGAGATCAGCACCTGGCGGACGTCCTCGTTGACGTCGGCGAAATGCTTCTGCAGCTTCAGCACGCGGTCGCGCAGACGGCCGAGGTCGTCGCCGAGCTTGATCACTTCGGTGCGGATCTGATCGGCGGCGTCGCGCATGCGCGCGTCCTTCATGATCTGCTGCATCACCTGGATCGCGAGCATCAGCAGCGAGGGCGAAACCAGCACGACGCGGGCGCGATAGGCCTTCTGGATCACGTCGTCGAAACCGTCGTGGATCTCGGCATAGACCGACTCCGACGGCACGAACATCAGCGCCATCTCCTGGGTCTCGCCGGCCACGAGATATTTCTCGGCGATGTCGCTGACATGCTTCATCACGTCGCCGCGCAGCCGCTGCGTGGCAACCCGCCGCTCCTCGTCGGTGCGGGCGTCGTGCAGCGCGGTCATCGCCTCCAGCGGAAACTTGGCGTCGATGCAAAGCGGGCGCTGGTCGGGCAGGAACACGACGCAGTCGGGCCGCTTGCCGGTCGAGAGCGTGAACTGGAACTCGTAGGAGCCTTTGGGGAGACCGTCCTGGACGATCGCCTCCATCCGTGCCTGGCCGAAGGCGCCGCGCGACTGCTTGTTGGCGAGCACGTCGCGCAACGTGGTCACCTGCGTGGTGAGGTCCGTGAGGTTCTTGTGCGCGTTGTCGATGATGCCGAGCCGTTCATGCAGGGCGCGCAGGCTCTCCATCGTGTTGCGGGTGGTGTGTTCCATGGACTGGCCGACGCGATGGGTCACTGAATCCAGCCGCTCGTTGACCGCACGAGCCATCTCGGCCTGGCGGCCGGCCAGCGCCTGGGTCATGGCATCGACCCGGCCCGACGACTCGCTCTGCGCCCGCAGCACCTCGCTCAGCCGTTCCTCGAGCTCGTCGGCACGGATTGCATTGGCCATGGCGAGTTCCGCGCCGCGCCGCCCCGAGCGCGCGATCACCACCGCGATCACAATCAGCAGAATGAGGACGAGCGTGCCGAAGCCGATCAGCACGTCAACGGTGCGTACCGGCCAGTCGCCAACCATGAAAATGATTTCGTTCATGCAGCCTTGTAGCCGATTCGCAGGGTCGATGCGAACGAAGAGGGAACGTGTCGGGCGACAATCCCCTGATTTCCATGGTTAACGAACCCTGAAGCTTTCATGGTTGGTGGAGGATTGACGGAGTTCCGGTCCGCATTGACCGCATCCGGCATGGGGCTTAAATCGCCGCCATGGCCCTCAGAGAAATCATCATCCTGCCCGACAAGCAGCTGCGTCTGGTCTCAAAGCCGATCGAGAAGGTCACGACCGAGATCCGCAAGCTTGCCGACGACATGTTAGAGACCATGTACGACGCGCCCGGCATCGGCCTCGCTGCGATCCAGGTCGCGCAGCCGCTGCGGCTCATCACCATGGATCTCGCCAAGCGCGACGAGAACGGCGAGACCAAGCCGCTCCCGCGCGTCTTCATCAATCCCGAGATCATCGCCTCGTCCGAGGAACTGTCGGTGTATGAGGAAGGCTGCCTGTCGATCCCCGAATATTACGAGGAGGTCGAGCGCCCCGCGAAGGTGCGCGTGCGTTTCACCGACCTCGACGGCAAGGTGCACGAGGAGGATGCCGAAGGCCTCTACGCCACCTGCATCCAGCACGAGATCGACCACCTCAACGGCGTGTTGTTCGTCGACTATCTGTCGAAGCTCAAGCGCGACCGCGTGATGAAGAAATTCGAGAAGGCGGCCAAGCGCGCGGCGGAGTAAAACTCTCTGTCGTTCCGGGGGCGATGCGAAGCATCCAACCCGGAACCTCGAGATTCCGGGCTCGGCTCTTCGAGCCGCCCCGGAATGACGGTCACTGATTGCGTCCCTCCGCAGGTTCGTCACATGCCCCTCCGCCTCATCTTCATGGGCACGCCCGATTTCTCCGTGCCCACGCTGCTCGAGCTGGTCGCACACGGCCACGAGATCGTGGCGGTCTACACCCGCGCGCCGAAGCCCGGCGGCCGCCGCGGCCTGCAATTGCAGCCGACCCCGGTCGAGGACGCCGCGCGAAAGCTAGGCGTTCCCGTCCTGACGCCAAAGACGTTGAAGACCCAGGAAGCGCTGGACGAATTTCGCGCCTTGGATGCCGACGCCGCCGTCGTCGTCGCCTATGGCATGATCCTGCCGCAGGCGATCCTCGATGCGCCGAAGCTCGGCTGTTACAATCTGCACGCCTCGCTGTTGCCGCGCTGGCGCGGTGCGGCACCGATCAACCGGGCGATCATGGCAGGCGATGCCGAGAGCGGCGTCATGGTGATGAAGATGGACGTCGGCCTCGACACCGGCGACGTCGCGATGGCCGAGCGCATCGCGATATCAGACAGCATGACCGCACGCGACCTGCACGACCGTCTCTCCCGGCTGGGTGCCGACCTGATGGTGCGCGCGATGGCCGCGCTCGAACGCGGCGGCCTCCAGCTCCGAAAGCAGAGCGAGGAGGGTGTCACCTATGCTGCCAAGATCGAGAAGGCCGAGGCGCGGATCGACTGGAGCAAGCCGGCCCGTGCGGTGCTGCGCCACATCCACGGCCTGTCGCCGTTTCCCGGCGCCTGGAGCGAGCTCGCGAACATCAGCGAAAACGCGCGCGTCAAGATCCTGCGCTGCGAACTCGCCAAGGGCACCGGCGTGCCGGGCGAGGTGCTCGACGATCAGCTCACCATCGCCTGCGGCGAGGGCGCGATCCGCATCCTGGAGCTCCAGCGCGAAGGCAAGGCCCGGGTGCAGGCCGCCGACTTTCTCCGCGGCATGCCGCTGAAGGCGGGCGCGAGGTTCAACTGATGCTGTCATACCCTGCGAAGGCGGGATATCCAGTATGCCGAGGCTCCTGAGATCGAACCGAACCGTCACGATGTACTGGATCGTCCGCCTGCGCGGACGAAGACACCGGAAAGATGCCCCGCTACAAGCTCACCATCGAATATGACGGCGCGCCATTCTTCGGCTGGCAGGTGCAGGAGACGCTGCCGTCGGTGCAGGGCGCGCTGCAGGCGGCGGTGAAGGCGATGACAGGCGCGGATTTGCGCGTGCACGGCGCCGGGCGCACCGATGCCGGCGTCCATGCGCGCGGCCAGGTCGCGCATGTCGACGTCGACAAGCAGTTTCCGCCGGGCCGTTTTCGCGACGGGCTCAACGCGCATCTGCGCCCGCATCCGATCGCGGTGCTCGAGGCCGAGATCGTGCCCGACAGCTTCGAGGCGCGCTTCTCGGCCATCAAGCGCCACTACCGCTACCGCATCGTCAACACCCGCGCCAATCTCGCGCTCGACGTAGGCCACGCCTGGCGCGTGCCGCGCAAGCTTGATGCCGATGCAATGCATGCGGCGGCGCAGCGTTTGCTCGGCAAGCACGATTTCACCACGTTCCGCGACACCGAATGCCAGGCCAAGTCGCCGGAGAAGACGCTCGATCAGCTCGACGTGATGCGCGACGGCCGCGAGATCACGATCGTCACCTCGGCGCGCTCCTTCCTGCACAGCCAGGTGCGCTCGATGGTGGGCTCGCTGGTCTGGGTCGGCGAGGGCCGCTGGAGCGCCGATGATCTGTCGGCCGCACTCGCCGCCCGCAACCGCGCCGCCTGCGGCATCGTCGCACCGCCCGAGGGCTTGTACCTGATGAAGGTGGATTATTAACCGCTAATGCCGCCACCGCCGTCATGCCCGGGCTTGTCCCGGGCATGACGGCGGAGCGTTGGGCGAGAGTTAGCCCTACCCAAAATACCGCGTCAGTATCCCCCGATACACCCGCGTCAGCTTCTCCAAATCAGCCACCGGCACGCGCTCGTCGACCTGGTGCATGGTCTGGCCGACAAGGCCGAACTCGATCACCGGGCAATAGCTGGAGATGAAGCGCGCGTCCGAGGTGCCGCCTGAGGTGGACAGCTCCGGCTTGCGGCCCGTCACTTCCTCGATTGCTGCCACCGCGAGATCGGTGAACGGGCCGGGCTTGGTGACGAACACGTTGGAGTTCGACGGCTCCCAGACGATGCGGGCCTTGATGCGGTTGCCGCAGGCTTTGGCGAGGCGCGCTTCGACCAGCTCGCGCAGGCTGGCCTGGGTGTGGTTGTCGTTGTAGCGGATGTTGAATTTCGCACGGGCCTCGCCGGGGATGACGTTGCTGGCCTTGTTGCCGACGTCGACCGAAGTGAATTCGAGGTTGGAGGCCTGGAATTGCGCGCTGCCATGGTCGAGAGGCTCGTCGGAGATCGCAACGATCAATCGCGCGATGTCCGGCACCGGATTGGAGGCGCGGTGCGGATAGGCGACATGGCCCTGCACGCCGTCGACGACGAGCGTGCCCGATTGCGAGCCGCGGCGGCCGACCTTGATGGTGTCGCCGAGCGTCTCGACATTGGAGGGCTCGCCCAGCACGCAATGGTCGAATTTCTCGCCGCGCTCGGCGGCCCATTTCAACAGCTTGATCGTGCCGTTGATGGAAACGTCTTCCTCGTCGCCCGTGATCAGGAACGAGATCGAGCCCTTTCCGTCCGCGCGCGGCTTGCCGCCATTGCCGGCGAGATGCTCCAGCACCGCGGCGACCGAGCAGGCGATGCCGCCCTTCATGTCGACCGCACCGCGGCCATGCAGGACACCGTCCTTCACCTCTCCGGAGAACGCGCCGACGCTCCAGGCGCTCTCGTCGCCCGGCGGCACCACGTCGGTGTGGCCGGCAAATGTGATGTGCGGCCCCTCGGTGCCGATGCGTGCATAGAGATTGTCGACGTCGGCGGTGCCGGGCTCGCTGAAGGTGACGCGGTGGCAGGCGAAGCCGGCTGCGGTCAGGATATTTTCAAGCACCCCCAGAGCGCCGGCATCGGCCGGGGTTACCGAGGGGCAGCGGATCAGGTCCTGAGCGATCGAGAGAGCATCGGTCATGCGCGTCGGATCAATCCCGCAGCAACTCGTTGATGCTGGTCTTGGAGCGCGTGCGCTCGTCGACGCGCTTGACGATGACGGCGCAGGCGGTGCTGGGGCCGATCTGGCCGTTCTTCATCGGCTTGCCGGGCAGCGCGCCGGGCACCACCACGGAATATTCGGGCACTTCGCCCATGAAGACCTCGCCGGTCTCGCGGTCGACGATCTTGGTGGAGGCGCCAAGGAACACGCCCATCGCCAGCACCGCGCCCTTGCGCACGATCACGCCTTCGGCGACCTCGCTGCGCGCGCCGATGAAGCAATCGTCCTCGATGATCACGGGCTCTGCCTGCAGCGGCTCGAGCACGCCGCCGATGCCGGCGCCGCCGGAGATGTGGACGCGCTTGCCGATCTGCGCGCAGGAGCCGACGGTGGCCCAGGTATCGACCATCGTGCTCTCATCGACATAGGCGCCGAGATTGACGAAGGAGGGCATCAGGACGACGTTCTTGGCGATGAAGGCCGAGCGGCGCACCACCGCGCCCGGCACGGCGCGGAAGCCCGCATCCCGAAACCGGTTCTCGCCCCAGCCCTCGAACTTCGAGGGCACCTTGTCCCACCAGTTCGCCTTGCCGGGACCGCCGGGAATGACGCCCATGTCGTTGAGACGGAAGGACAGCAGCACCGCCTTCTTGAGCCACTGATTGACCTTCCACTTGCCGTCGGCGCCGCGCTCGGCAACGCGCGCCTCGCCCTTGTCCAGAATCTCCAGCGACTGGTCCACGGCCTCGCGCACCTCGCCCCTGGTCGAGGTCGAGATGCCGTCGCGCGCGTCGAAGGCGCTGTTGATGGTGGATTCGAGGGCTGCAAGGGACATCGGGATTTCCTCTGGGGAGCGGGAATTTTGATGGATTGGGGCGCTTTTTCGGGATTTGCAGGGGTGGAGTCAAGGCGTACTCCGCCGTTGCCTACACTCCGCTGTCGACCCGGATCTGCGCTGACGCCTGTCCAGGAGACGACACGGGTCAGCCTGGCGACAGCTTACCCAAGAACCTCGCCAGATCATCCGTGACATGGTCGACGTGGGCGGCGTCCCGGCCTTCCAGCTCCCAATCTTCCCGCACCACTTCTTTCGTCCCGTCAGGCACCACCAGGACCGTGGTCATGCCGAGCCGGTGCGGCACCGTGAGGTTGCGGGCAAGGTCTTCGAACATGGCGGCGCGGGTCGGATCGACGGCATGGTCGCTCAGGAACTTCCGGTACGTCTGCTCCGCCGGCTTGGGCTCGAACTCGGCGGCAATGATGTCGAACACACCGTCGAAATGCGAGGCGAAGCCGAGTCTCGCCAGTACGGCATCGACATGATCGACCGAGCCGTTGGTCAGGATCAGCTTGCGGCCCGGCAGCTTCGCGATGGCCGCGCCGAGCGCCGGGTTCGGCTCGAGCGGGGAGTGGTCGATCTTGTGGACGTAGGCGAGATAATCGTCTGCGGAGACGCCGTGCAGAGTCATCATGCCGCGCATGGTGGTGCCGAAGCGCAGGTAATAATCCTTCTGGATCTTGCGCGCTTCCTCCGGGCCGACATTCAGCCAGTTGCAGACGAACTCCCCGATCCGCGCATCGACCTGCTGCCACAGGTTGACGTGATGCGGATAGAGCGTGTTGTCGAGGTCGAACACCCATGTGTCCACGTGGTCGAAAGTGCGGGGCAAGTTCATCGAATCCTCTCGATCACGGCACCGCAAAGCGCAGCGTCTTGCCGCCGCTCGACATGTCCACGGCGACAAAGCCCGTCGGCGCAAATCCGCGCGCGCCGCAATCGGTCTGCTCGCTCGTTTCGAACTTGGTCTCGCGCGTGCAGAATTGCCTGTCGCCGCCCCAATTCAGCGGCCGGTCCCTGAGCTTAACGACGCGGTTGTCGGCGTCGACCGCCTCTGCGAAACTGAAGATCTGCTTCGGCTGGCCTGATACGTCGGGGTGCAGGCAGGTCTTGGGATCGATGCGATACCAGCCGCGGCTCGTCACCGACTTGCCGTCGTCGGTCGCGATCGCCGCCATCACCTTGTGCGGCGTGTCGTTGCACCAGGTGAGGCCGGCGGCAGACGGCGTCTGCACCGCATCGACCATGGCCTTGAAGAAGGTCTGCGAGTTCACGATGTCCGGCGACAATCCGCGGCTCTTCAGGAAGGCGGCGAGCGCCGCTTGCGTCTTCGGCCCGTCGACGCCGTCGATCGGCGCTGCGTCGTAGCCCGCGATCACCAGCAGTCGCTGGATGCCGGCGAGGCGCGCCTGCTCGTCGTCATATTCGGAATCCTCGGCGAGATAGGCAATGAGGTTGCCGTCGGCGCCTTGTGTCGGCGTCACCTGCGTGAACGAGACTTGCGTCTGACCGCTACGGCATTGCCGCGCCGCGGCGATGACGAAATTGTCCTGCGCGACGCAAAGCATGTCGCTGCCGCTTTGCGGAATCGGAGAAGCGCCGTAGACGCCGAGCGCGCGGGCGTTGAGCAGGATGCGGTCCGCCGAAAGCGTGCCCTGCACCACAACGCGGCAGGTGGCGGGGTCGATCCTGAACCAGCCGCGCGTCGCGGTTGCCGCCTTGTCGTCGATGCCGATCGCGGCCTCCACGACATAGGACATGCGGTTGCAGATCTTGAGGTCTGCGATGGCGGGCGCGGAGGAAAAGAAGAACGAGACGACCGCAGCCGGCAGCGCCATCAGGAAGCGTGTGAGCGGGGACCGGTGCGGGGGACGCGATCCCCTCGTTCCGGGATGATCCGAACGACCAGACCCGGAATCTCGAGATTCTCCGGTGCGCAGTTGCGCACCGTAGTTCGCCCTGCGGGCGCTCCGGAACGACTGGGCGAGGCGAGAGCCGTGGATACCCGGGTCGAGCCCGGGCATGACGACCTTCTTCCGCTGCTCGCGCTTCCGCATCACTTGTGGATCAGCGTGCCCGTGCCCTGGTTGGTGAAGAGCTCGAGCAGCACCGCGTGCTGCATCTTGCCGTCGATGATGACGACGCCCTCGACGCCCTGTTCCAGGGCATAGATGCAGGTCTCGACCTTCGGGATCATGCCGCCGGAAATGGTGCCGTCGGCGATCAGCTTGCGCGCGTCCTTCACCGAGAGCTGCGGGATCAGCTTCTTCGACTTGTCGAGCACGCCGGGCACGTCGGTGAGCAGCAACAGGCGCTTGGCCTTCAGCGCGCCGGCGACAGCGCCGGCAAAGGTGTCGGCGTTGACGTTCAGCGTCTGGCCGTCCTTGGACGTCGCGAGCGGCGCCAGCACAGGAATCAGCTCGTAGCCGATCAGCTGGTTGAGCAGCGTGAGGTCGACCTTCTCGGGATCACCGACGAAGCCGAGATCGATCGCCTTCTCGATGTTCGAATCCGGATCGATGATGGTGCGCGTCGTCTTCGACGCCTTCACCATGTTGCCGTCCTTGCCCGACAGGCCCACGGCCTTGCCGCCGGCTTCGTTGATGTAGCCGACGATCTGCTTGTTGACGGAGCCGGCCAGCACCATCTCGACGATCTCGATGGTCGCGGCATCGGTGATGCGGAGGCCAGCCGCGAATTCCGAGACGATGCCGAGGCGCTTGAGCATGGTCGCGATCTGCGGACCGCCGCCATGCACCACCACGGGATTGATCGCGGTCTGCTCGAGCAGCACGATGTCGCGGGCAAAGTTCTTCGCGGTCTCCTCGTCGCCCATGGCATGGCCGCCATACTTGATGACGATGGTTTCCTCGTCGTACTGCTGCATGTGCGGCAGCGCTTCGGACAGGATGCGGGCCTGGTCGAGCGGGGAAATGTCGGTCATGTCGCGATCTCGCTGGCGGGTCGGTGAGCCGCGTTCTATCCGATTGGCGCGCGAGGCGCAAAGCGTGGCAGCCATGTAGCCCGGATGGGCTACGGATTTAGCTCTTCGCCACCAATGCTGCCAACGTCACCGTCAGCCAGCTCGCGATCATCACCGTCCCGCCGGTTGGCGCCGCGTACGGAAACAGCGAGTGCCCGGCATATTGCCGCAAGGCGAGGTCGCCTGCGAACAGCGCGGCGCCGATCACGAAGCCGAACGCCGCAACGAGGCCAATTCCGCCATGCAGAAGGCCGCGCGCGAGCAAGGCGCCGGTGGCAAGTATGGCCGTTGCGTGAAACAGCAGCATTGCGCTTGCCGAGGCGAGCCGGGTGGCATCGGCGCCATGGGCGGAGGCGGCGGCGAGCGCGACGCCGGCGGCGCCCATCAAGCCGGCAAGCCCAAGCATCAGGCGGTGCGCGGCCATCACGAGGCCCGCTCTTCCAGCAGCTTCGCCATCGCGGCCCGCAGCTCGGCCATGCCGGTCGAGCTGCGTGACGAGGTGGCGAGCACGGTGGGGAACGCGGCCGGATGCTTGGCGAGCGCGGCTTCGGTCTCGGCGATGCGCGCCTGCAGCTCGGCGGCCTTTACCTGGTCGGCCTTGGTCAGCACGATCTGGTAGCTGACGGCGGAGCGGTCGAGCGTCTTCAGGACTTCGAGATCGACGTCCTTGATCCCATGCCGCGCGTCGATCAGCACGTAGACGCGCGCGAGGCTGGCGCGCCCGAGCAGGAATTTATGGATCAGCTCGGTCCAGGACGCGACCTGGCTCTTGGGTGCCTTGGCATAGCCGTAGCCCGGCATGTCGACGAGGCGGAGGTCGGTCTTCCCGGGGACTTCGAAAAAGATCAGCTCCTGGGTGCGGCCCGGCGTATGCGAGGTGCGCGCCAGCGCGTTGCGACCGGTGAGCGCGTTGATGAGGCTGGACTTGCCGACATTGGAGCGGCCGGCAAAGGCGATCTCCAGCCCCGCCATCGGCGGCAGTGTTTCGATCGAGGGCGAAGCCCAGATGAACTGCCAGTCGCGAGCGAACAGCTTTCGCCCCGCTTCGATCAGCTTCGCATCTTTGTCGTCGGTCATGCGAAGGCCTTTTGCTCGCTGTCTCTCCGCGTCATTGCGAGCGGAGCGAAGCAATCCAGAAATGCATCCGCGGAGGCACTCTGGATTGCTTCGTCGCTTCGCTCCTTGCAACGACGATTACGTCGCCTTCCTCACGAACGTCGCCTTGAGATTGTCGAACAGCTCCACCTTCACGCCGTTGCGGCGCATGATGTAGCTCTGCTGGACCACCGAGAGCAGATTGTTCCAGGCCCAGTAGATCACGAGCCCTGCCGGGAAGCCTGCCAGCATGAAGGTGAAGATCAGCGGCATCCAGTTGAATATGAGCTGCTGCGTCGGATCCGGCGGCGTCGGGTTCAGCTTCATCTGGAACCACATCGTGATGCCCATGATGATCGGCCAGATGCCGAGCGCGAGGTAATAGCCGAACACCGGAATCGTGGTCGGATCGAACGGGATCAACCCGAACAGGTTGAAGAGATTGGTCGGGTCCGGCGCCGAGAGGTCCTTGATCCAGCCGAAGAACGGCGCGTGCCGCATCTCGATGGTGACGAACAGCACCTTGTAGAGCGCGAAGAACACCGGGATCTGGATCAGCACGGGCAGACAGCCGGCGACCGGATTGATCTTCTCCTTGCGGTAGATCTCCATCATCTCCTGCTGCTGCTTCACCTTGTCGTCGGGATAGCGCTCCTTCAGCGCCAAAAGCTGCGGCTGGATCGACTTCATCTTCGCCATCGAGGCGTAGGATTTGCTCGCCAGCGGGAAGAACAACAGCTTCACGATCACGGTGACGAGCAGGATCGAGATGCCGAAATTGCCGAAGAAGCGGAAGAAGAAGTCGAGGCCGAGGAACATCGGCTTGGTGAGGAAGTGGAACCAGCCCCAGTCGATCAACAGATCGAAATGGTTGAGGCCGAGCTCCTTGTTGTAGCCGCCGAGGCCGGCGAGCGGGAAGTTGATGCCGACCACGCCGGCTTCCTTGGCGCCCGCGAACAGCCGCGCGTTCGCGGTCGCCGTGCCGCCGATCGCGACCGTGACGGGATCGAGCAGATAGTCGGTCTGATAGGTGTGAACTTTGCCGACGGGGTTTGACGAGAACCGCGCCTGCAGCCGGGCATTGGTGTCGGGCAGCAGCGCCGAGGCCCAGTACTTGTCGGTGATGCCGAGCCAGCCATTGGTGACATTGTTGAAATTCACCTGCTTGGCTTCGTCGACCTGCTTGTAGCCATATTCCTTCAGCTTCTCGTCGCCGAGATAGCCGATCAGGCCTTCATGCAGGATGTAATAGCCCGAGACGTGCGGCGCGCCGTGGCGCGAGATCAGCGCGAACGGATAGAGCGTGACAGGCGCATTGCCGACATTGCTCACCTCGTCCTTGATGGTGAAGAGATAATGGTCGTCGACGGCAATGGTGCGGCGGAAGGTCAGGCCGTCGCCATTGTCCCATTTCAGCACCACCGGTGTCGACGGCGTCAGGCTGCCGCTGCCCTCCTGCTGCCAGACGGTCTGTGCATCCGGCATCTTTGCCGTCACGCCCGTCGCCGCCACCCAGCCGAACTCGGCGTAATAGGGCTCCGCCGTGCCCGAGGGCGAATAGAGGATGATCGGCGGCGACTTCGGATCGACCGTCTCGCGATATTGCACCAGCGCGATGTCGTCGATGCGGCCGCCCTTCAGCGAGATGCTGCCGGCAATCCGCGGCGTCTCGATCTTCACGCGCGGGCTTGCTGCAATGGCGGTCTCGCGGGCGACGACCGGCTGGGCCTGGTTCACCGCCGGCGTCGACGGCTGGGCAGCGCCGGGCTGCGGCGCGCTGCCGGGCGTCGTGGACGCGCTCGGCTGCGGCGTGCTGCCCTTTTGCAGCTCGGCCTGGGTCTGCTGCTGGGCGCGCTGCTTCTCCATCTGCGGCACGTTGTAGAAATACTGCCACGCGATCAGCACCAGGCCCGACAGAATGACGGCGAGGATGGTATTGCGATTGTCGGTCATCTCGATTGTCTCGTCATCAATCCGGTTTGCGGCTGGTCGCTGCGGCGGGACCTGGCCTGTGGCCGCGCGCTTTGGCCGTATGCCGCGCGGGCTTCGTGAACGCTATGCGCAGATCGTCGAGCATGGTGGCGAAGTCGCGCGAGAGCGCGTCTCTTCGTCCGACCAGGACATAATCATGATGGGGCTGCATCGACACCGGATCGAGCCGCTTCACCAATTCGCGAAGCCGGCGCCGGATACGATTGCGCTCGGGCGCGTTGCCGTTCTTCTTGGTGACGGTGAAGCCGATGCGAACCGGGCCAAGGTCATCGCGGCGGCGGCTTTGCAGGACGAACGCGGGATTATTCACCCGCGCGCCATTGGCAACGGCGACGAAATCCGCCCGCTGCCTCAGCCGATCCATGATGAAATCCCAAAAGGGGGTCCGGCTCAGGCGCTCAGACGCTTGCGGCCGCGGGCGCGGCGGGCGGCGAGAACCTTGCGGCCGCCAGCAGTGGCGAGGCGGGCGCGGAAGCCGTGACGGCGCTTGCGCACCAGTTTGCTGGGTTGATAAGTCCGCTTCACGGGTTTTTCTCCGCTGACCGGGCAATTTGCCTGTAGAATTGATGGTAAAGTCCGGAAGATGCGGCCCAAAACGGGCCCTTTTCCGGCCCCGAGAGAGCCGCTCCCGGTGTCGCACCGGGTCATCGCGGACAATTTGCGCGGCTTATAAGGGAGCGCCTTCTTTTCGTCAACGCCGCACAAGGGCGCGATTCCGGTGAATATCGCTGTTTGTGCGGGGTTTTTATCCCTTGAGGTGGCGACTCGCGATATCAGCGCCTACATCCCACCTCGGCAGGTTAGCGATCCGTAATTTGACCGAACATCGGGCGGGTCGCATCCTCCACCAGCCAAGGCCAACAGGGGCGAATTTCGTGGCAGCCACAGATCGCCAGCCGATCCAGGATCTGGATCAGCCGGAGCAGCCGGCCATGGGGCCCCGTGGGTCGCGCGGGCTCGGGCTGTCCGGCAAGCTGCTGCTGCTCACCATCCCCCTCGTGATGATCGCCGCCGTGCTGCTCTACGTACCCGCGATCGCCAATTTCTGGGTCAACCGGCTGAATGACCGCGTTGCGGCGGCCAATACGGCGGCGCTGGTGCTGGACGCGGCGCCGCTCGGCATGGTTCCTGATTCGCTCTCGCGCCAGATCCTGAAGAGCATCAACGCCCGCGCCGTCGCCATCAAGATGGGCCAGCAGCGCCGGTTGCTCGCCAGCGACAACATTCCGACCGCCATCGAGCACGACATTGACCTGCGCGACATGACGGCCTGGGAGGCGATCACCGGCTCGTTCCGGATGATGCTCGAGACCGGCAATCAAGCCATCCGCATCGTCGGGCCCGGGGTCGGCAATGCTCAGTTCATCGAGATCGTCACCGACGAACTGCCGCTGCGCAAGCAGATGTACCGCTTCTCCCGCAACCTCGTGGTGGTCGCGCTGATCATCGCGGTGCTGACCGCAGGCCTCGTCTATCTCGCGCTTCATTATCTCTTCGTGCGGCCGATGCGGCGGCTGACTGCGAGCCTGGTCGGCTTCCACGAGAATCCCGAGAGCTCGGCCGGGATCATCGTGCCGAGCCAGCGCAGCGATGAGATCGGGGTGGCCGAGCGCGAATTGTCGGACATGCAGCGCGACCTCATGTCGATGCTGAATCAGAAGAGCCGGCTCGCCGCCCTCGGCCTAGCCGTCTCCAAGATCAACCACGATCTGCGCAACCTGCTTGCCTCGGCCCAGCTCCTGTCGGACCAGCTCGCCAGCGTGCCGGATCCGCGGGTGCAGCGCTTCGCGCCCAAGCTCGTGCGTTCGCTCGAACGCGCCATCGCCTTCTGCCAGTCGACGTTGTCCTACGGCCGCGCCCAGGAGGCCGCGCCCGACCGCCGCATGATCCTGATCGAGCCGGTGGTGATGGAGGTGCGCGAGACGGCCGGGCTCGCCAACGACGCCTCGATCGCCTGGGTCGCTGCGATCGAGCGCGGGCTTGCGGTCGATGCCGATCCAGACCAGCTGTTCCGCGTCTTGCTCAACCTCGTCCGCAACGCCGCCCAGGCACTCGAAAGCCATGCGGCGGGCGAGGGCCGCGTTCAGCAGATCCGGATCACCGGAAAACGCGAGGGCGCCGTCGCCATTCTCGAGGTCTCCGACACCGGCCCCGGCGTTCCCCAGAAAACCCGGGAACACCTGTTTGAGGCGTTCCAGACCTCCGGCCGGCCCGGCGGCAGCGGCCTTGGCCTCGCCATCGCCGCCGAACTCGTCCGCGCCCATGGCGGCGACATCCACCTGGTCGAAGGCACCATCGGCGCCACCTTCCGTATCGTCATCCCCGACCGCCCGGTGGAGCTGCTCTCCGTCCGCAACGAGCGAGCCAGGGCGTAAGTCGGCCAGAGGCCGACTGAACGAGCGGGGCGATCTCCATTCCCTCCGTCATTCCGCGACGACCCGAGGGTCGGGGCCGGAATCCATAACCCGGCTGGTGGTTATGGATTCTCAGGCACGCATTGCGCACCATGGCTCGCGACTTCGTCGCGCCCGGAATGACGTACAGAGTTGCGGGAATGCCCCAAAATACCGGCAAGCCAGACCTTGCCAATCGGGACAAGAGCGGTTAGTCAGAGCGCTCTTTCGCACCCCTCCCGGTCCTCGGGAGATGCGTCGCGGGTCCATGCCCGCGCTGTTTGCGAAGCACGCGCCCGTAGCTCAGCTGGATAGAGCATCAGACTACGAATCTGAGGGTCGGACGTTCGAATCGTTCCGGGCGCGCCATTCTTCGGCGGAAGGTCAGGACAAGGCAGCATCTGGTCGCCAGCCCGGCCCGAGACCGGTTGGCCACGCCGTGTGGGGAGCTGGATGAGGATATCGCAGGCGTTCAAGTTCGAGGCGGCGCATCGGCTGCCAAACGTGCCCGAGACACACCGGTGCAGCCGGCTGCACGGTCATTCCTATCGGGTCGAGGTCCAGCTGGACGGTCCGGTGGACCCGCACACCGGCTTCGTCGCGGACTTCTTCGACATCGAAAAATGCTTCGCCGACATCATGGGCGCGCTGGACCATCACTGCCTCAACGAAGTCGAAGGACTCGAGAACCCGACCGCCGAGAACATCGCGGTCTGGATCTGGGATCGATTGCAGCCGAGCCTTCCGCAGCTATCGGCGGTCCGGGTCTACGAAACGGCGGATTGCTGGGCCGAATATCAGGGGCGGTGACACACGCGAGTGGCTCACGGCCGCTGATGCCGGCGGCTTTCTCGACAGGACCACGCTCACCGTCCAGCGCACCGGCGCGGCCGCCATCGGCATGATGAAGCGCGCAGGTCCCTGCCAGCACATGGCGATCCCCGAGCTCGGCAGTGAAGCGTTCGGCGAACACTCCTGCACAAGGGCAACGGCAACGCCGTCACCGCTCTTCCCGACGCTCCGTCAGCACGACGTTGCGGGTGGGCATCGGCACTTACCGTGTTGTTCAAAGCGGGGCTAGCAATGGCATATCATGCCATGCATATGGTCCGCTCAACTCGAACAGCGACGCGCCGACCCCGCAACAATCCTGTTTGCGGGGGCAGCCGTCATCAGTTCGGCCGCAACATCGGGACCGCCAGCCGTCCCCGATGCCGCCACCTACACCGTCAGCCCGCAGGCCTGCCGGATCGCGATCTGGACCGGCGACGGTGGCAATGCCGGATCGAACTCGCCTTTCGGCAGCAGCGGCGGTTGTGCCATGAAGCGCGGCCGTGTCCCTCGGTGCGGTTGCGCGGCATGGACAAGGAACGGGTGGCACAGATAGACGCTGCCTGCCGCCCCCGTCGCCAGCTCGATCTTGCAATCTTTCGTCGATGCCCAGTTCTCGGAAGCGAGCTGCCGGAGGGTTGCACCTGCGTCGCCATGGGGCAGCAGCTCCCGCGCGATCGTGGCATGCGAGCCTTTCCGGATCCGCGTTGGCGCATCATCGGCGCCGACATCCGAGAGCAGGAAGAGCATCAGCAGCGCACGGCCGCTGCTTTTCACATTGGCGCGCCATTCCATGAAGTCCGGATCGGCGGTGCCAAAACTCATGTCCACATGCCAGCCGTCATCACCGGGGGATTCCGTCGACGGAAAGCGGATCGGAAACGTTCCAAGCCCTCTGGGCGCAAGCCAACGCCCTTCGCCCACGAGTTGATCGTAGGCTCTGTGGAGCGACGCCATATTCGCAGCTTCGATGAATGGGGGTGACGCCTTGGATCCCACCCGGACCACGGGGCGGGTCCACTGCTCGGGACGGTCCGGCGACAGGCCGATATCCGCCCACAGCGCGTCCCTGCATTGCTTTGCAAGCTCGGCGCTGAAGGCGTTCTCGATCTTGACGAAACCGTCGGCGATGAAATTCTGGACCTGACGAGGCGTCAGGCCAGCCTGTTCGGTCTGCGACATTGCACATTCTCCGCTTGGCCGCCGCATTGAGCGCAGCCGTTTGATCTGATTGGCGCAGCTGCGCCGGAACGACGTTGTGTCGTTCAGATCAGCGGGAAGAATGTGGTGATGAACATCATGGTCCGAACGTACAACGCAAGAGAGCGTGGATCAAGACACGCGGCCGCGTGATGAATGTCGGCAGCCTCTCGCGGACGCGAGGGCTGCCGCAGGCTCATGCGTGCGTCATGGGCACGGATGGCGGAGACCGTCGCGGCCTAGGTAGGTTCCCGAGCCGGGATCGTAGGAGCGATAGCGCTGCGCACAGTAGGAGGCGGCATTGGATTGAGCCTGGCTGTTGGCGATTGCACCGCCGATGATCGCGCCCGCTGCGAGGCCGCCGAGAACGGCAGCGCCGGTGCCGTGACGGCGGTGATGTTGCCTGTGCCCGTACCGGTAGCCATGTCCATGCCGGTACTGCACCTGCTGCACGCCGGATTCGGCGCCCGGATTTCCGATCGGCAAAGGCGCCGCAAGCCCGGGTGAGGCAGCCGTCGAGAGCATCGCTCCAGCGGCCGCGAGAGCAATGAAAGTTCTACGAATGGTCATGTCGGGCTTCCCTATTGGTGAGGATGCATGAGTAACGGCGGCTCGCCCGCTCCGTTCCTCCGGCGCCGGGCGAGCGTCAGACGTCCGCAGATAATGAAACCGGTCGTAAGATGCAGGTGGAACAATGTGAGCATCAGCCCTTCACCGCAGGCCCTGTTCGTCGATCAGAATGTGGTGGATCTCGATGCGCTCAGGCAGTTCGATCAGGAATTCCGGGTCGCGCGGGAGATGATGGACCTTGGTCGGCTCGCCCCTGGTGAAGGCCGTCATCGCGGCGATGTCCGCCCAATAGGAGATGGTCGTGAACCAGGTCTCCGCGTCGCGGTCCTCGCGCAATTGTTGCACCCCAAGCGCGGTCTCGAGCAGCGGCGGAATGCCCTCGGCCTGCAGATAGGCCTGGTAGGCGTCGGCGAGATCGCGGCGGGTGCGGCCGCGCCAGATGCGGGCGATGGTCGGTTTGGTCGGCATGGCGGAACTCCCTGCGAGCCGAACGCTGTCCCGCGCATTCCCGTTCCATGCGACTTCAGTGGACGCCGGCGACGGGACTTGTGCCGCCCGAAGCCGGCGCTGTCGCACGGTTTCCACATCATTGATCTGAAACAATGAGCATCTCCGCCACAAATGCTAGGGCGAGTCGAAGTCACGTGCGAGGCTCCCCAGGCCAGTCAAGACAATTTCAGCGCGTGATGAAATCCGAGGGCTCGATGGGACGACTTCTGAATATTGTGACGCCGCTGCATACCGCGACCAAGCGCGACTACATGGCTCGCATGAATGACGACAAGATCGGCTGCTCGCTGAAGGCGCGGGAATACGAGGCCGATTACTGGGATGGCGACCGTCGTTTCGGCTACGGCGGCTACCGCTTCATCGAGGGTCGCTGGGCCCCGGTCGCGAAGGCGCTGATCGAGACCTACGGCCTGAAGGATGGGTCCAGTGTGCTCGACGTCGGCTGCGGCAAGGGTTTCTTGCTGTACGAGATGCAGAAGATCCTGCCGGGCCTGAAGGTCGTCGGCTTCGACATTTCCAAGCACGGTCTCGCCAATGCCCACGAGCAGGTGAAGCCGTACCTCTTCAATTATCGCGCCCAGGACATCTATCCCTACGGCGACGACAGCTTCGATCTCGTCATCTCGCTCGGCACGCTGCACAATCTCCGGCTCTACGAGCTCGAGGCGGCGCTCAAGGAAATCGAGCGGGTTGGCAAGAACAAATACGTCATGGTCGAGGGCTACCGCAACGTCGCCGAGCTGCACAATCTCGAATGCTGGGCGCTGACGGCGGAGTCGATCCTGCACACCTCGGAATGGATCTGGCTGTACGGCAAGCTCGGCTACACCGGCGATTACGAATTCATCTATTTCGAGTGACCGGGCGCGAGCGATGGACATCAAGACTGCCAAGGCGGCCATTCTTGTCGAGTCCGGCAAGCCGCTGATCGTCGACGAGTTCAATTTGCCCGAGACGCTCGAGCACGGCCAGGTGCTCGCGCACGTCCACACGTCGAGCATCTGCGGCGCGCAGATCAACGAGATCGATGCCGTCAAGGGCGTCGACAAGTTCCTGCCGCACCTTTTGGGCCACGAGGCGCTGGCAACGATCGTCGAAACCGGACCCGGCGTCGTCTCCTGCAAGCAGGGCGACACCGTCGTCATGCATTGGCGGCCGGGCAAGGGCATCCAGTCCAACACGCCGGTCTATTCCTGGCGCGGCAAGCGGCTCAACGCGGGCTGGGTCACCACCTTCAATGAATATGCCGTGGTGTCGGAAAACCGCGTCACGCCCGTTCCCGCCTCGATCGATCGCACCAGCGCGCCGCTGCTCGGCTGCGCCGTGACGACCGCGCTCGGCGTCGTCAACAACGATGCGCAAATCGCCATCGGCGAAGCTGTGGTCGTGTTCGGCGTCGGCGGCGTCGGCTTGAACATCGTGCAATTCGCCGCGATGGTCGGCGCCCATCCGGTCATTGCGGTCGACCGCCTCGACAACAAGTTGGCGATGGCAAAGGATTTCGGCGCCACCCACACCATCAACTCCGAAGCGGCGAAGGATGTGGCCGCCGAGGTTCGGTCCATCACTGGTGCCGACGGACCCGACAAGGTCGTCGAGACCACCGGCGTCAAGAATCTGATCGAGCTCGCCTACGAGATCACGGCCAAGAAGGGCCGCTGCATCCTGGTCGGCGTTCCCCGCGAGAAGGCCGAAATCTACACCCTGCCATTGCACTTCGAGAAGGTGCTGAAGGGCTCCGAAGGCGGCCAGTGCCAGCCTGCACGCGATATCCCGCGCCTTGTTCGCCTGAGCGATGCCGGAAAGGTGAGCTACCGCGGCATCGTCACCCACGAGTTCGCGCTCGATGACATCAACGACGCGCTCGACTTGATGCGCAGCGGCACGTCGGGACGGATACTCCTGAACATCAGCTGAGTTGTCAGCTCTCCCTGCGGGAGAGGCTGGGTCGCACGCAAGATGCGATCCGCGCGAGGGCTTGCGCCTTAGCCTGCGCAAGCCGCCTCCTTCCGGTCCGCCGAACTGCCGCCGCCACCGGCATGGCCGGGCGGCGCTCCATGATAGCTTCCTGCTGCGGCCGTAACCGCCGGTTAACCATGGATATTTACGGTGTAACAAGCCTTTGAGCTATGACAGTCAGTTGATTTCGAGTCCAACCCCATGGCGTTCGGTAGCCGCGCATCTCCGCGAAGCATCGCCCCGACGGAGCAAGCGGCTTCGTGGGAAGCGCCGCGGGCTGTGACCCCGGCGCCGGGCGGCACCGGGCCGACGCTGATCAAGGGATCGCTGACCGTCTCCGGCACACTCGTCTTTCTGCGCGAGAATGGCCGGCGCATTTTGACGCTGGCCGCGGCGCTGTTCGCCCTCGGCGTCGTCGTTCTGATGATTCTTCCGGTCCGCTACGCCGCGACGGCTCTGGTCGTGCTCGATCCCCGCGAGCTGCGCGTGACCTCGGATCAGGAGGTGCTGCCGGGCATCGGCCAGGATGCGGCGGCGCTTCAGAGCCAGATCGAGATCGCCAAATCCGACGGCTTCCTCCGCCCCCTGATCGAACGGCTCAAGATCGCTGACGATGAGGATATCGCGGGCGGTCATACCGACATGACGCGCCTGCTCGAAAGATTCCGCAACCGCCTCGAGATCACCCGGCGCGGGCTCACCTACGTCATTGCGATTTCCTTCACGTCGAACCGGCCGGACCGGGCCGCCTACTATGCCAACGCCATCGCCGAGGCGTTCGTTGCCAGCCAGGGCCGCGTTCGCACCGAGGCGACGGACGAGGCCGCCGACTGGCTGAAGGACCGGCTGAAGACGCTGAGCGAGCGCCTGCGGGCATCGGAAGATGCGGTCGCCGCCTTCCGGCTTGAGCACAACATCGTCAATGCCGGCAAGGAATCCACGACGCAGCAATTGCGCGTGACCGATCTGACCCAGCAGGTCTCGGCCGCTCGTGCGCGCACCGAGGAGGCCAAGGCGCGCTACGACCAGGTGCAACGCGACGTCAAGGCCAATGTCGAAGGGCCTGTGAAGCAGGATCTGCTCAGCATGCTGCGCGCGCAGCGCTCGGCCCTGAATGACCAGATCGCCCAGAAGAAGGCGGTGTATGGCGACCGCCATCCCGACCTCGCGATCTCCTACAGCCAGCTGGCGGACATCAACCGGCAGATCGAAATCGAGCGGAAGAAGAACATCGAGACGGCCAAGTCCGAATATGAGGCCCAGCGTGAGCAGCAGAACGCGCTGGAGAAGCAGCTCAAGGCGGTCGAGACCAAGATGCTGGTCGACGGCCAGGCGCTGGTGAAGCTGCAGGAGCTGCAGCGCGACGCCGATGCCAACAGGAACATCTACGAGCAGTTCCTGTCGCGCTTCAAGACCACCAACGAGCAGCGTCAGCTGCAGGCGTCCCAGACCAAGATCGCCTCGCCCGCCATTCCGCCGCTGCGTTCGACGCGCCCGCCGCTTGCCTTGTTGCTCGCAGCATTGGCGATCGGCTCGCTCCTGACGTCCACCGCTGCCGTTGCGGTGACGACGAGCGTGTCCGCCGACAAGCCCGCGACCGTGCAGGCTCCTGCTCCCGTGGAAGCGGAGGACGCAGGTCAGGAAGTTCATCCTCCGGCCGCAGCCGTGCGCCAGACCGAGGCGATGCCCAGCCTTCCGGTCTGGGCCCGGATTCCCGAGCTGGCGTCCGCAGCCGGGACCAACACGGTCTGGCAGCGACCTGTCGCCGCCGCGGGCGAGCCCGATCTCGCCCCGCATCTGCAGCCGCTGCTCGAACGCATCGACCGTTTGCCGGTACGCGGCTGCAAGGTCGCGCTGGTGCTGTCGGTTGGCAAGAGCGCCGGCGGCAATACCGTTGCCCGCTCTCTCAACCGCGCGGCGGTGAAGCGCGGCATGATGAGCGTGCTGATCCGGCTCCAGCCGGAATTCGCAGGCAGCCAGCCCCCGGTGACCGAATGGCACGACGGTTCGACCACGGCGGGACTTCAATCCATCGACGAGCTTCTGAGTGCCGGCCGAAAACCGGATGCGGCGCCCGAGGACGACATCCGCTCCGAGTTCGACCTGATCGTCGTGCACGCCAGCGATCTCGCCTTGCAGCCCGACGCCATCGCCCTGGCCGCCCATGCGGACGTCATCGTCCTGGTCGCGCGCGCCGGCGAGCTCGGTTCGGCCGCGATGCGCAGGGTAACCGCGTCGCTGTCGAAATATGCTGGCGTGCCGACCGGCATCGTCGTCAATCACGTGCCCGCGGGTTCAGCGGCGCCTCAGCCCGAGGGCGGCGCATTGGGTCTTGCGGTTTGACGATGACATCTTGCGGTCGCCTGCTGTTCGCGGCGGTGTTGCTGTCGATTTCATTGAGCCGGCCGGTCTCCGCCGACGATTGCGTGCCCTTGCCCTCGACGGTTGCGCCCGAGCGGCTTGCCGCGCTGTCTCGCGGCTTCAATGCCGACGGCTGGATCAACGGCGCGCCGCCCAGCCGCGCCTTGCTGCAGCAGCTGCGCAAGGCGGGAATGGGCCATGTCCGCTTGCCCGTGCCGGCCGAACGCGTGATGCCGCGTTTCGCGGCGAAGGCCGACCGCGACGAGACGCTGCGCGTGCTCGACAACGCGTTGAAGCAGCTCACATCGCTGGGCTATTCCACCTCCGTCGATCTTCATCCGGGAGAGCGCTTCAACCGCCTGCACAAGGATGATCCGGACGCGGCGGTGCACGAGCTGCAGGAGGCCTGGAGCGCTCTGGCGCAGGTCATCCGATCTTTTCCGCCCGATCGCATCTTCGCCGAGCTGCTCAACGAGCCGGATATCGAGGCGGACAGGTGGCAAAGGGAGGTCGAGGCGCTCGCCGCGTTCGTCCGGCGATTGCTGCCGGCCACCACGCTCATCATCGGCCCGGTCAACTGGCAGCGCGCGGATTCGCTGCCCCGATTTCGTCCGCTGGCCGACCCGAACATCGTCTACGCCATCCATTTCTACGATCCGATGGTGTTCACCCATCAGGGCCATTGGGACGCGCGCGATCCGCTGCACGACATCCGCGACCTGCCTTATCCGATCAGGGCCGACGATCCGGCCGTGCAGGCGCTTCACCAGGACTTGCAGGACAGGAATGCGACCAAGGCGCTGGCCATGCTCGACACCGCGATTGCCGCCGCCAAGGACAAGCCGGGCGCCGATCGCTGGCTCGCGCCCGCCCTCGCCTGGCAGCAGCAATTCTCACGGCCGATCATCGTCAACGAGTTCGGCGTGTTGAAAGCCGGCGCGCCCAGGGAGAGCCGGCTTCGCTGGCTGGCGGAGGTCACAGCCTATGCCCGCGACCATTGCTGGGGCTGGGCGCATTGGGAGCTGGCGCAGGGCTTCGGCCTGGTCGACAGCCAAACGGGCAGGCCCGATCCCGACGTGATGCGGGTGCTGCTCGGCACGCCCCGCGCTCCCGCCGCACGGCGCTATCGTTAACGGATCCTTACGCTTCGCCCCGCTATCGTGCCCCGCGCGATGTCAAAGGATGATCGATGAGTGCCCGCAACTCACCGGATGGTCGGAGCGTGCAGGCCGTGACAGCGCCGCCGGCCTGGCGGGAACTCGTCCCGACCTTCTGCATCGCCACGGCAACGATCGGCTTTGCTCCGGTTCTGCACCTGGCCAATCCGGCCCTCGCCATCACGGTCGAGGTCCTCGTCGGCATCGCGATTGTCGTCAGCGTGCCGACCTATGCGCCGGCCATCGCGATCTTCGTCCTGTTCTTCCAGAACATGTTCGTCTCGATCCTGTCGCCGCTGGTCCCGCTTCCGTCCGATCTCGACTTCATCAAGGGCTACAATTTTCTCGTCTGCTCCGTCATGTGGCTCGCCACGTTCGCCCTCTACCTGCTCGGCCAGAGGAATCAGTCGGCCGAAGTGAACCGGATCATGCGCTTCGGCGTCGTCACCCTGGCGGTGGTGTCGCTGTACTTCGCGATCGGCTTCGGCCAGACCGGACAGGCGGCCGCGGTCTATCTGCGCAACATCGTGCTTCCGCTGTTTCTGTTTCAATTGTCGCTCCTCACGGCTGCGACCTATGAGGTGCGGATCACGCCGTTCCTGGCGACGCTCGCCGTCATCCTCATGCTGTGCGGTTACGTGGAGCTCGCATTCCGAGATGTCTGGCTCGCCATCACCAACGGCTACACCTTCTGGGGCTTCGACGAGCTCAAGGCGACCCATTCGGGGGTTTGGGAAGCCCAGATGCGCGCCACCGGAAACGTGCCCGTCGACCTCAAGGACCGTTTCAGCTTCGACTTCCTGAACACGCCGCTGCTCGAAGGATTCGGCCTGTCGAAGATGCTGCGCATTCACGGCCCGAACATGCACCCGATCAGCTTCGCCTACGGGATCGGCTTTCTCGGCCTGTTCCTGTTCTCGGTGGGCCGGCCGCTCCTTGCCCTCGCTGCATTGCCCCTGCTGGTCTTCTGCAGCGTGAAGGGAGCGCTCATCGTCGTGGTCTTCGTAGTCGCGGGCTGGATATCGACCCGTCTGCTCGGCGCCGTGGTGACGCTGTTGCTCGGCCTCCTGGGCCTGATCGCATTCGCAGTCGTCGCGATCCGGATCGGCCTGCAGATCGGCGACTATCACGTCATCGGCCTGATGGGCGGCCTGAACGGATTCCTGGAGAATCCGCTCGGCCGGGGTCTCGGCGTCGGCGGCAATCTCTCGGAGAGCTATTTCTCGATCGACTGGAGTGCCGCGCAGGCGGCCGGGACGATCGATGGCGCGGTCGAGAGTGCGGTCGGCGTCCTGTTGTACCAGATGGGCATTGCCGCCTTCGTGCCGCTCGCGTTCTATTTCACGGTGGCCCTCAAGGCCTGGCGCCTCTACGCCTCGTCTGGATATCTGACGCAGGGGCTCGCCGGCTTCGGCGTCATGGTCGTTCTGCTCAACGGATTGTTTCAGGAAGAGGCCTTGTTTGCGCCGCTCGCGCTCGGGCTGATGCTCTCGCTCGCTGGCCTCGTCATCGGCAGCGATGTGAGGATGCGGACCGTTGCCGTCGAGGATGCCGCGCTTGCCCAGCTCACCGGCTACCAGCCCGTGACATAGCGTACCGGTGTGTCGCCGGGCCGCAGGAACGTCGAGTTTTTCCCGGCGTTGACCTTGCGGTCCCGCACAAGGCGACCGGTTTTGCGCGATGAAGAACTTTTCCAACGCCGAATTCTCTCCCGAGGTGATCGAGATCATGACGCGAGCCCTGGAAGCTGCCGTCGCGAGCCTGCCGGAACCCGTGCATTCGTCGCACGTCAACGCCCTCGCCGAATCCATCCTGCGCACCGCAAGTGCCGGCGAACGCAACGTCGCCGACCTGCAACGGATCGCCTTGATGGAGCTGCAACTGATGCCGCGCAACTGATGAGGCGGACCATGAAGACCACGGCTGCGGCGACCATCGTGCTGCTTGCCAGCCTGTCCGGAGCGCGGGCGGAAAGCTGGACAACCTACCGGATCGCCGAGACCGGAACATCGGTCGACATTCCCGCTTCGGTCTTCACCGACATCGTCGGCAAGCCCGACGGCTATGGCCTGCAGTTTCGCACGTCCGACGGCAGAGCCGATCTCACCGTACAGGCCATCTCCAACAGGTCCAGGCTTTCGCCGGCCGCATTCCTGGCCGGCAAGAATCCGCCGTCCGGAATTATCTACAAGCGCATTACGCCGAGCTTCTTCGTGGTCTCCAGCGTCAAGCGCGACAAGATCTGGTACAACCGCTGCAACTTTTCTCGGGGCTATGTGCACTGCGTGCTGATCAATTATCCCGCGGCCGAGAAGCGGCGCTGGGACGCCGTCGTCACGCGGATCAGCCGCAGCCTGCGTGCCGACTAGAACGAATCGCGGAAAGGTGCTGCCCGAGCAGCTCGGGCAGCAGGTCGCGAGGTCCTAGCGCGCGGTCGTCGTCGTTCTCGACATGGTCGGCTTCGAGCCCGGTACGTGCGACATCGTCTTGGTGGTCGAGCCGACTTGTTCACCGGCCTTGACCTTGGTGCGCGTGTGCGAGCGGCTGAAGGTGCCGCCGTCATGAGCCTGCGCGCGGGCGTTGGAGTTGAGCACGGGGCCATTGCCCTTGTTCATGCTGACGCCGGTCTGGGTCTTGCCGCTCGCTGCAGCGGCGCTTCCGCCGGCCGCGATCGACGAGCCGGTACGGCCGGTGCCTGACGTGGACGTGCCGCCAGTACCAACCGTCGAGGCCGAAGTGCCGCCTGCTGCCGCCGATCCGCCGCTTCCGCCGGTGATGCTGGTCTGCGCCACCACGGGTGAAGCGGCAGCGAGCAGAACTGCGACCGCCGATGTCGTAAGCAGAGTTCTCATGTTTCAATCCTCTACGAAGTTAAGGTGACGAGGTCGAGATCGTGCAGCCGTTGACGGTGATGGTGCTGGCGCTGGTGGAGCCAGGCCCGCCCGCCGTCGACGAGGAGCTCGATACGCTGCCGCCGCCGGCCTGCACATTCACCGACGATCCGCCGGCCGAGCTCGAGCTCGACAGCGAGCCGCTCGACGAGGTGGATCCGGTCGTGCCCGAACGCGACGAGCCGGCCGCGGTGATGCTGCCGTCGGCATGCTTCTCGACCGTGACCTTGCAGGTCTCGCCGGATGCCGTCTTGCCGGTCTTTTCCATGGTTTCTGCCGATGCGGCGCCGCTCATCAGAGCCAGCGCCGTGATCGCAACGATTGATCTGTTCATTGCGTCTCCTCCTCAACATGGACGAAGGGAGCGGCACGCAGCCGCTCCCGGGATCGGACTAGTTCTTGTCCTTCTTCCACTCGTCCTTGTTATGGCCCTTGCCCTTCTCCATGCCCTTGTCACTGGCATGACCGGCAGAGGAGCCTGCGGCGCCGACTGTCGAGCCGCTCTTGCCGTCACCGGCTGACGAGCCGCCGGTACCAACCGTCGACGCGGAGTTCGACCCCGAGCCCGCCGCGGAGCCGCCGGTGCCGACGCTGGATGAGCTCTTGCCGCCGCCAGCCGAGGAGCCGCCGGTCCCGAGCGTCGAAGCCGAGCCGCTGCCCGAGCCGGTGCCCGCCGCCGAACCACCGGTACCGACCGTCGAGCTGCTGGTGCCGCCGCCGGCCGATGAGCCGCCGGTGCCGAGCGTCGAAGCAGAACCGGAGCCGCTGCCGCCGGCAGAGGAGCCGCCGGTGCCAACGGTCGAGTTGCTGGTGCCGCCGCCCGCGGACGAGCCGCCGGTGCCGACCGTCGAGCTCGATTGCGCAACGGCGAGCGCGGTGCCGGCCAACAGCGCGGCCGCAGCCGCAGATAGCTTCAGTATCCTCATATCCGTTCCTCCAGTGGGTTTCCAAAAAAACAAACGCGCCAATCAGGCTCGGGATAAAGTGGCAATCGAGTAATCGTTCCTCATGCCCGACGCGGTGACGCGTCGATATTGTCGAGACGCAGTTCCGCGAGGCGCGAACCGCACTGCTTCATTCATCCACGGTTCACCCGCAATGAATGAGCGTGCTGCGTTGCCGCGCAGCGGCACCGGCAGCTCGCGGATGTGCGCCCATCATCTACGACAGGAGGCGCGAAGACGATCCTCTCAGGCAACGTCCGTGCGGAGTGGATGCGAATGCTGGTGCGATCGATCAACCGGCCGGCGGCATGACCGCCAAGCAACGGCAAGCAGCGATCCAGTGGGCACGGCTGCGCCACCGCGAAACTGCTTTCAAGCAGCACAATGTGAACGACGCGGAAATCGGCACGACCGTGACATGAAGCCGGGACGAATGCGCGGCGGGCTGCTCGAGGCCCGCCGCGCATTAGGATCAATCCACCTCCTGAACGACCATGCGGGTCTGGGGATCGACCAGCATCACGCGGCTGCCCGAGTAGACGTAGCGATACTTGGTGAGCGAGGGACCCCAATCGCTCGGAACGGCCGCGAGCTCGACGTCGCGCGGCACCGGCGAGCCGACCACGATCTTCTCGCGCGTCTCGACCGGGCGGATCTTGTGCTCGGTGACGTAGGAACGGATCCGGGTGCGATACTCCGGCTCGATCTGCACGGTGGCGCCGTGTCCCGCGCCGGTCGTCGTCGTCACAGTGGTTTGTGCCATCGCGCTCGTCGACACGAGCAAAGCGGCGGCCGAAATCAGCATGAGCTTCTTCATCGCATTCTCCCTCGCCGCGGCATGCGGCGCTGCGGTGAACTCGCCATCGGCTTCGCCGTTCCGAGCGAGAGCGGAACGTTTGCCATTTTTTCCCGTTTACTCGACGGGAGCTGCGCATTGGAGGAGAGGAAAATGCCCGTACTGATTCTTTGGGCCGTGCCGGCCGTCCTCGTCATCGGCGGTGGCATCTATCTCATCGGCCACATGCAATGATGTGAAGAGCCCCGGTTTCCCGACAACGTTGGAAACCGGGGCTCCGCTCAGCGGAAAGCACGCTTCGGTGAAGCCGTTTGACTGACGGTCATTTCTTGCAAGGACAGCGGCCGATCGCGGCTACCGCCATCCGAGCGCCGGCGCCACGTGCGCCAGGATCGCCTCGATCGCGTGCGCGCAATAATCCACACCGAGCTGGTTCGGTATCGTCAACAGCAGCGTGTCGGCCTCGGCGATCGCTTCGTCCTGCCGCAATTGCTCGATCAGCACGTCCGGCTCCGCCGCATAACTCCGGCCGAAGATCGCGCGTGTCCGCGGGTCGATGAAGCCGATCTGGTCCTCGCCTCCGCGCTCCGAGCCGAAATAGGCGCGGTCGCGATCGTCCATCAGCGCGAAGATGCTGCGGCTGACCGAGACGCGCGGCTCGCGGCTGTGTCCGGCTTCCTTCCACGCGGCACGATAGGCGCGGATCTGCGCGGCCTGCTGCACGTGAAAGGCCTCGCCGGTCTCGTCATTCTTCAAGGTCGAGCTCTGCAGGTTCATGCCGAGCCTGGCCGCCCACACCGCGGTGGCGTTCGAGCCGGCGCCCCACCAGATGCGTTCGCGCAGGCCTTGCGAATGCGGCTCGAGTCGCAGCAGTCCTGGCGGATTCGGAAACATCGGCTGCGGATTGGGCTCCGCAAAGCCTTCGCCCCGCAAGAGGTCGAGGAAGACCTCCGCATGGCGCCGGCCCATGTCGGCATCGCTCTGGCCGTCGGCCGGCCGGTAGCCGAAATAGCGCCAGCCGTCGATCACCTGCTCGGGCGAGCCGCGGCTGATGCCGAGCTGCAGCCGTCCGCCGGCGATGAGGTCGGCGCTGCCTGCGTCCTCCACCATGTAGAGCGGGTTCTCGTAACGCATGTCGATCACGGCGGTGCCGATCTCGATCCTGCTGGTCCTGGCGCCGACCGCGGCGAGCAGCGGAAAGGGCGAGGCGAGCTGCCGCGCGAAATGATGCACCCGGAAATAGGCGCCGTCGGCGCCGAGCTGCTCGGCCGCGACCGCAAGCTCGATGGACTGCAGCAGCGTGTCGCTGGCAGAGCGGGTCTGCGATTGCGGCGAGGGCGTCCAGTGGCCGAAGGAGAGGAATCCGATTTTCTTCATTGGCGTCATTTAATGACGGCCAGGACGGCGTCAACCGCCGGAAACGGCGGCACGGCCATGATATGGAGCCGGCGTAAAATGTTCGGCGCGCTCGACCAGCAGGTCCAGGAAGCTTCGCGCCCGCAACGACATCCAGCTCGTCTCCGGATAGACTGCATGCAGGGGCAGTGCCGCGATCGTGTAGTCAGGAAGCACATGCTCGAGCTCGCCGCTGCGAAGGCCCTCTGCCGCATTCCAGTCGGGCAGGATGGCGATGCCGAGATGATGCATCGTCGCCGCCTGCATCGCATCGGCATCGTCGACATGGATGGGCCCGTTGATCGTCGCGACGTGACGGCCATGCTCGGATTCGAAGGCCCATTGCTGGGCCGGTGACAGCCGTGAATAGACGATGCATTGGTGCGAGCCGAGGTCATCCGGCGTCCGCGGCAGCGGGCGGCCGTGCAGATAGGTCGGCGTCGCAACCAGGTAGCGCTGCACGGTGCCGAGCCGGCGGGCGACCAGCGTGCTCGCCTCCAGCTTTCCAATCCGCAGCGCCAGTTCGATGCCTTCTTCCACCAGATTGACGAACCGCTCGCTGAAGCGGATGTCCACCCGCACTTCCGGATAGTGCCGCACATATTCGGCGATGACGGGGATCATGAAGCGGCGGCCGAACGAGGATGGCACGCCGATCCGGAGCGTGCCGCTGGGGCGAGGGGCTGCCGCTTCGACGCTCGACCGTGCCATGTCGAAATGGTCGAGGATCTGCCGCGAGAGATCGTAGATGCGATGTGCCTCGGCCGTCGGCTTGAGCGTGCGCGTGGTGCGCGAGAACAGCTGCGTGCCGAACTCGCTCTCCAGCATCGCGACGCGCTTGCTGATGGCGGGTTGGCCGATGCCGAGCTCCTTCGCCGCGGCCGAGAAGCTGCCGGCCTCGAGGGTGCGAACGAAAGCGCGAAGGCAATCGATGCGGTCCATAACTCATTCCGATCTGGAATAAATCATATCCCATATATTCCGTAGTGCGCAACACGGGCGGCGAGTAGGCTTTTTCAAAACAAGCCGTCACAGGGCAAGGAAACAGGGGAGGAGACCACGTGGCACGTAACGTCGGAATCGTCGGCGCCGGAATCGCCGGCCTGCATCTCGCGCTTTACCTGCAAAAACATGGCGTGGACGCCACCATCATCACCGACCGGCCGCCCGAGGACTATCGCAACATCCGGCTGCTCAACACCGTCGCGCATCACCACGTGACGCTCGCGCGCGAGGATTATCTCGGCGTCAATCACTGGCCCGATCCGAAAGACCATTACTATTACCACGACCATGTCTTCAATTTTCCGCAGCCGTTGAGCTTTCGCGGCGATTTCTCGAAGCCGAGCCGTGCAGTCGACTATCGGATCTATCTTCCGGCCTTGATGCAGGACTTCACCAGTCGCGGCGGCAGGATCGAATATCGCCGCATCGAGGAGCGCGACATCCGTCCGCTGGTCGCCCGCTTCGACCTGCTGGTGGTCTCGACCGGCAAGGGCCCGCTGGGCCAGCTCTTCACCTACCGTCCGGAGCACACGCCCTATTCGCAGCCGCAGCGGCGGCTCTGCGTCGGGCTCTACACCGGCGTGCGGCAGCCCGACCCGATGAACGTCACGCTGTCGGTCTCTCCCGGCCACGGTGAGATGATCGTGATTCCGACCATCACCTTCGGCGGCATTGCCAGCGCGCTGCTGATGGAGAACGTGCCGGGCGGCGACATGGAGGAGCTTGCGACGCTCAACTACGACGACGACCCGAAGCACTTCCTGAAGGTGTTGCTGGGCAAGCTGGAGAAGCATCACCCGACGACCTATGACCGTATCGACACCGCCCGCTTCGATCTCGCGCAGCCGCAGGACCTCCTGCAGGGCGGCGTGGTCCCGACCGTGCGCAACACGGTGGTGGAATTCGACGGCGGCAAATGCGCGATCGCGCTCGGCGACGTCCATGCGGTCGTCGACCCCATGATGGGGCAGGGCGCCAATGTCGCCTCCTATGCGGCCTTCGTCCTCGGCGAGGAGATCGTCAATGCGGACGCGCTCGATGCGCGCCTGTGCGAGAAGATCGATCTGAAGCGGCAGGACCGTGTGCTCGCGGCCTCGCGCTGGACCAACGTGATGCTGCAGCCGCCGAGCGAAGCGCTGGGCATGCTGATCGGCGCGATGAGCCAGAATCCGGCGCTGGCGAACGAGTTCACCGAGAATTTCAACTACCCCGACCGGCAGTGGGACCGCATCTCGACGCCGCAGCGCATCCAGGCCTGGATCGAACGCATGTCGGCGCCGCCGGAGCCGGTCAGGGCGATCGCGTGAGGATCGATGCGGGCGGAAACTGAGATGCAGCGCGCCAATCCTGCTTCGTTCCGCGAGGCCGCCTCGCGCTTTGCGACCGGCGTCGCGGTGCTGACCGCGCTGGACGAGCACGGCCGCATCTGCGGCATGACCGCCAACAGCTTCGTCACCGTCAGCCTGTCGCCGCCGACCGTGCTGGTCTCGGTCATGCCGGGGCGGATGCACCGGGCGATCTCGGCGACCGGGCGCTATTGCGTGAATGTTCTGCCCGACCATGGCCGCGACCTGTCGCGGCATTTCGCCAGCCAGCCGAACGCGGGCGCTGACCCCGACTACGAGATCGTGGATGGCCTGCCGCGCCTGTTCGGCTGCATCGCCTATTTCGCCTGCGAGGTCACACGCCACGTCGATGTCAGCGACCACACGCTGATCATCGCCGAAGTCTCGGCTTGCGATCATCGCGACACCACGCCGCTGGTGTTCTTTTCCAGCCGGTACCATCGCGGGGCGGGGGTGCCGGTGGATCGGTGAGGGCTTTCGCGGCGCCTTCAGATCTCACAGCCGTTCAAATTCAGTGCCTTGAGCAGGCCACCGAACGCCTTGAGTCGACAGGACTTGGTCTCGCTCGCAATCCTCGCACGCTGAGCGTTGGTGGTTCGCTTGACAACACTTGCCTTCGGTTTCGGCTTCGGACGCTCGTCGCTTGCGACCGGCTTCGGCTTACTTCTGTGACGCACGTTCGGCGCTGGCGGGAGTGAGCTGATAAGCACGTCCTGAGCAGCGGAATTCTCGACCGAAACGGCCTCTGTCGGCATCGCGCCGCTGACAGCGACCTCGAGACGATCGGCCTTCGGCAACGGACTATGGGAAGCCGGGATGGTCAGGCTCTGCTCGGCAGGCGGCTGAAGTATCGTGACCGCGCGACGCGGTGGAGCGGTCAGCTCCATGGCGGACAGCACGCCCACACTTAGCAGGATGACGAGGCCCAACAACGCCATTCTCAGCATCACGCGCCTCCACCAAATTAGCGCCGCCAGGAATTCTTCGCGCCAATGAGGCAACTTTGCCGGCGGCCGCCGGCCCGCCGGCAATCATTTGCCGGCAGGGTTAACGTCGGAGGGCGCTTCCTCGTGGATTCAAGACTGCTAGGGGCTCACGTTACGTCCGAGAGGAGATGTGATCAGGTCCGGCTCAGACGACTGTTGGCCCCCGATCAGCGAATGGAGTGAAGGCCATCGTCACGTCCACTGTTCGAGGGAAACCAGACATCGCCTGTCCAATGGGCCGACAGCTGCTTTTGACCCTAAGCAGAAGCCTGCGGGCGTACTGGCCAGCGTGACAAAACGCTTCTGCATCCGTCCAGGAGAGGTCCTAGATAGGTCTGATCAAGATAAAATTCGAATTCGTGCGACTGGGTCATGTGGTCGGGCGTGATCATGAATTTTGCCGTCACGTGGCCGCCAGTGTGGCACTGGATTGCAATCTCCAAATTCGGCTCCAAAGAACGTAGCCGGGCGTCACCAACCAACACCGTATGGAGCGTTTCAAGTTCTTGGCTGAAGCGCGCTAGGTCCGGCGCAAAAACAAAGCAACCCTGCGCCTGAACTACCGCCCCCGGTGCCTCGATCCGGGCTCGCACGTTGAACCAGTTTCCGTCCCAGTAATCGGTAGCATCGGGGAATTGGCGACCCAACACCCAAAGTGAGAACCCGCCGAGCTTTAGGTCTGGTTTAACTGAATTCATGAAACCTCACGTACAGAGCGCACCCCACGCTACCACATTTGGTTTGTGGATCATGTCGCCGTCTGGCCCTTTGCCGGCATGCAGCAGCGAGCCGACGATGTCCGGTTGTGAGGTCAGAACCGGTGCGCCTGGTGACGTGCGCTAAACGCCTGCATGATCCGGCCCGTCCGGCTTTGCACGAATGGCCGGCCTTTCGGTCAAGCCCTGCCGCCTCAGGCGTAAGCCACCCAGCCGCGGAAGGCGAAACCCGTATAGAACAGCGTCGGGTCGGAGAAACCGGCCTCGCGCAGGATCGCCTCGTCCTGCGCGGGCGCCAGGATCTGCAGATGGTTGCTGACGGCATCCTTCGCGGCCGCGGCCTGGTCCGGCTCCACGCCGGATGAGGCCAGGAATGCGGAGTACCGCGCCAGCCACAGCGGACGTTCCTTCTCTCCGTCGGGCGCGCTCAGATGGGCGATCACGAACGGTGCGCGCGGCTTGAGCCGGCGGCGGACTTCCGAGGCGATGCGACGTCGTTCGGCGACATCGACGAAGTGCAGGGTCAACAGGCAGGTGGCCCCGTCGAACGGTCCCGGCGGGGCATCGTCGATATAGCCTTGATGAAAGCGAGCGCGTGATGCAAGTCCTCCCAGGGTCTGCTCTGCGAGCGCCAGCATCGCCGCGGACGGGTCGACGCCGTCGAAGCTCCAACCGGGATGCGCCTGCGCAAAGGCCTTGAGCTCCAGGCCCCCGCCGGCGCCGAGGACGAGCACCCGCCCACCGCTGGGGACGCTTTCGGCCAGCAGAATCGCCGCCATGGACTGCATCGCTTCATAGCCGGGCACGAAGCGCCGCGGCCCTTCGGTGTAGCGAGCCACGAATTGCGGATCCGAGAATGCGGCTTGAATGTCGGTCATGATGTTGTCCCGTGATGGAGCCGTTCACGCGCGGTGCGCGCTGATGTCGTGGATCTTTCGAGACCCGAGCCGCTTGCGCAGGTCCTCGCCGAGCATCGCCAGCGTCACTTCGCCGAGGCGCGACAGCAGCAGCGCCTCCGCATCGTGAAAGGCCTGGTCTAGCGCGGCATTGACGGCCTGCTCGACGAGGCAGCCGGGCGACTCCGTCCGGTTGCCCATCGCCAGCAGCGAGGGACTGCCAAGCGCGGCATAGACGTCGCGCAGCGTCACCTTCGAGAGGTCGCACGCAAGCCGCCAGCCGCCGCCATGCCCCTTCTCGGAGCGCACGTAACCGAGCTCGCGCAGACCGGCCATGATGCGCCGGATCACCACGGGGTTGGTGTCCATCGCCTTGGCCAGGGTCTCGGACGTGAATGGCCCCGGCTGCTGCGCCATGTGCAGCAGCACGTGCAGCACGCCGGAGAGGCGGGAATCTCGTTTCATGTAACTTTGTATGTTACATGATGGGCAAAGTCAACCGGGCCTGAGCTGTCGCTCGCAGGATGGTGCGGTGGTCAAATGGCGCGGTGAAACTCTGCCCGATCGGCGGGCGCCGCCCGGACCTCGCATTCGGGCCAGGAGGGGTCTTCGCCTGCCAATCCCAGAACCTGGCGCCAAGCTTCTTGCCGCCTGAATTCTGGTGACGACCGATGCTTCACACCGCCTTTTCGGTGAACGCGGCGGGAAGCGTGGCGAGGAACGACATGACGCGCTGCGTGCGCAGGGGCGGGCGGCGGTCGGAGGTGCGCAGCATCCATAGGGGTTCGGCAGACGCGCGCCAGGGCGCGAGCACTTCGACCAGCCGGCCGGCGCGAAGGTCTTCGTTGACGAGCCACGCTGGCCCCCATCCGATCCCAAACCCATTCGCGATCAAAGCGAGCGAAGCGTGCGCATCGTCGCAAATGTGCTTGGGCTTGGGCGTGACTCGAATGGGGCCTTTGCCGCGCGGGTCGGCGAAGCGCCAGGTGAGGATCTGACCGCTTGCGGGATTCCGGAAGCCGACATGGTCGTGAGCGGAAAGCTCGTATGGAGTCGCCGGCGCGCCGCGCGCGTTCAGATAGGCAGGCGAGGCGCAAGCGATCCAGGAGAACGTGCAAAGCCGCCGCGCCTGATGGCCGGGCGCACGGTCGAGGGGCCCCGAGCGGATCGCGACGTCGACGCCTTCCGCCGCGAGATCGAGAATCTCGTTGCGGAATTTGACCTCGATCTCGATTTCCGGCCGTTCCCGCAGGAACGCGGGCAGTCGCGGCAGGATGCAGGCCCGCGCGAACGAGGCCGGAGCAGTCACACGCACCCGCCCGCCATCGTCGCGCGCGACTTCGCCGAGCACGGATTGAACACGGGCGAGACTTTCGACCAACGCACGTCCCGCCGCCATCAGCCTGTCGCCCTCTTCGGTCAGTGCCAACGAGTGGGTGGAGCGATGCAAAAGCCGCAACCCGCGAGACTTCTCGAAGCGGGCGACCGCCTTGGACATTGCCGAGGTGGTCGTCCCCGCCCGCCGCGCGGCCTCGGCGAACGAGCCTGCCTCGACGACGCGGACGAAGGCGAGGAGACGCGAGACGTCGGGAGGTAAGGTCGTTGTGGACATGCGGTCCACATAATCATGGCTGCACAGTCACTACAAGAGCCGGTCCCGAACGGCTAAACCGGGATCGTCAGCGCGCATTCTGCGGCGCCGGAAACGCGGGAAGTCCCATGAACCTCGTCGAAATCACCCTGCAAGCCCTTGACGCTGCCGAGCGCGCGATCTCCCCGGGCCAGCCTGTCTATATGCTCAATCTGCTGCGCTACCGCGCGTATGCTCGATACGAGGAGGGATTCGACGCCGCGCCCTGCTCGGGCCGCGAAGCCTATCATGAACGCTATAGGCCGGCATTCCGGCGTCTCGCGGCCGGCAAGCCGCTCGTGCGGATGCTTTCCGGGCCGGTCCTCACGAGCCTCGTCGGCTCGCCGAGCGAACGCTGGGACGAAGCGGCGATCAATGAATACGGCGATTTCACCACCTTCCGCTCGATCGTCGACACCGAGACTTACCGGCGCGAAGCCGCCCCTCATCGGCATGCGGCGCTGGAGGATTTCCGGCTGTTCGCGCTCGCTAAGGCGATGTGAGCGCATTGCAGCGACGGGCCTCTGCATTCGCCTGATCTGGGCGCGGGACCGGCAAAGCAAACAGGCTGTGGCGAATCCCACCGCGCTGGTCTGGCGGACGAACGGGCGATCTGGCTCGCCATCTCCTGCAGCCCCCGAACTGCGAGCAAACAACTTGCACCGGACGCGGTGTGGAGCGCGAGGGCTTACGGAAGAAGAGGCATGCCCTCTTCACGCCTCCTGCAACGATGGCATCATGCGCCTGTTTTGCCCGACGGAGCAACGCCATTTCTGCCCGACGGGCCGAACGTGTGAGCGATGGCGATAAGCCGTTGATTCCGCTAGAGCCGGCTACTGTGCATGGGGTTGTTTTCGAACTCCTGGCTCTTGCCGGCCCGAAAGACCTGCCTCGCCAAGCCGATTTGTCACGGTGACGTCGCCGCGCGCGGGGACGACAATCCGCCGGGGCGATCGGCGTGGACTTCTTGCCCCTGACCTCGCGCCACGCCCGTTTCATTCGTCCATTTTTCGGAGGCCACCATGCAGGTTTACAATGTGGTCAAGTTCAAGGTGAAGTCCGGCGCAGAAGCCACTTTCCTCGATGCGCACCGAGACGGGAAGGCGAAATGGCCGGGCCTGGAGCACGGCGTCATCATCAGGACCGGCGATCGAACCTTCTGTCTCGTCGGCACCTGGGCCAGTCAGGATGCGCTGGTCGCCGCCCGATCGGCGATGATCAGGACCCTGGACAGTTTCAGGTCGGTGCTCGAGGACCAGGGTAACGGACGCGGCGTGACTGATGCGGTGTCAGGCGAGGTCGTGCTCGCGCTGTAGCAGGCGCAGCGCCCGCTACTTCATCACCCGCAGACCCTTGGTGGTGAACTTCTGCGTCTTGCCGCCGGGGCGAATGGGACGCCTGGTGCCGGCGGCCTTGCCGGTGCCGGGCGGCTGATGCGCGGGGACGAGCTGGTGCGGCTGCGAGCCGATCAGATCGCGGCGGCCCATCTCTATCAAGGCCTCGCGCAGCACCGGCCAATTGTCGGGATCGTGATAACGCAGGAAGGCCTTGTGCAGGCGGCGCTGGCGCAGGCCCTTGATCGCCGCGACCTTGTCGCTGCCGCCGTGGCGGACGCCGCGCAGCGGGTTGACGCCGGTGTGGTACATCGCCGTCGCGGTCGCCATCGGCGAGGGCAGGAAGGTCTGAACCTGGTCGGCGCGATAGCGGTTCTTCTTGAGCCACAGCGCGAGGTTCATCATGTCCTCGTCGGTCGTGCCCGGATGCGCCGCGATGAAATAGGGGATCAGGTAATATTTCTTGCCGGCCCGCTCGGCCGCTTCATCGAACATTCGCTTGAACTTGTTGTACGCGCCGATGCCCGGCTTCATCATCTTGTCGAGCGGACCGCGCTCGGTATGTTCGGGCGCGATCTTGAGGTAACCGCCGACGTGATGGGTGACGAGCTCCTTGATGTATTCGGGGCTCTCCACCGCGAGGTCGTAGCGCACGCCCGAGGCGACCATCACCTTCTTGATGCCCTTGGTCTCGCGCACCTTGCGATAGAGCCGGATCAGGTCGTCATGCGAGGTGTTGAGGTTCGGGCAGATCTCCGGGAAGACGCAGGACGGGCGCCGGCACGCCGCCTCGACCTTCGGATCCTTGCACGCCATCCGGTACATGTTGGCGGTGGGGCCGCCGATGTCGGAGATGACGCCGGTGAAGCCGGGCGTCTTGTCGCGGATCTTCTCGATCTCGCGCAGGATCGATCCTTCCGAGCGGTTCTGGATGATGCGGCCCTCGTGCTCGGTGATCGAGCAGAAGGTGCAGCCGCCGAAGCAGCCGCGCATGATCGTCACCGAGAAGCGGATCATCTCCCAGGCGGGGATGCGTGCATCGCCGTAGGACGGATGCGGCCCGCGCGCGTACGGCAGATCGTAGACCGCATCCATCTCCTCGGTGGTGAGCGGGATCGGCGGCGGGTTGAGCCAGAGATCGCGGTCGCCATGGCGCTGCACCAGCGGCCGCGCATTGCCGGGATTGCTCTCCCGGTGCAGCACGCGTGACGCGCGCGCATAGGCCTCGCGGTCCTGCTCGACCTGCTCCAGTGACGGCAGGCGGATCACGGTCGGCCCGCGTTGGCGCGACGCGCCTTCGTCGGCGGAATCGAGATCGTCGGCGTGCAGCTCGGTGTAGTCGGGCGGGACCTTGCGGAACAGCGCGACACCCCTGATGTCGTCGAGTTCGCGCGGTGCCTCGCCGGCGGCGAGCCGCTGCGCCACTTCGACGACGGCGCGCTCGGCATTGCCGTAGAGCAGGAGGTCCGCCTTGGCGTCGGCCAGCACCGAGCGGCGCACCTTGTCGGACCAGTAATCGTAATGCGCGATCCGGCGCAGCGAGGCCTCGATGCCGCCCAGCACGATCGGCACGTCCTTGAACGCCTCGCGGCAGCGCTGCGCGTAGACGATGGTGCAGCGGTCCGGCCGCTTGCCGCCTTCGCCGCCCGCCGTGTAGGCATCGTCGCTGCGGATGCGGCGGTCCGCGGTGTAGCGGTTCACCATCGAGTCCATGTTGCCGCCGGTGACGCCGAAGAACACTCTTGGCTTGCCGAGCGCCCTGAACGGCTCGGCCGAGTGCCAGTCCGGCTGCGCGATGATGCCGACCCGGAACCCCTGCGCTTCCAGCAGCCGGCCGATGATCGCCATGCCGAAGCTTGGATGATCGACATAGGCATCCCCGGTCACCAGCACGATGTCGCAAGCGTCCCAGCCGAGCGCATCCATCTCGGTGCGGCTCATGGGGAGGAACGGTGCCGGCCTGGGCGGGCGCGCGTGAGCCATCAGCGGCTTTGCGGCGGTGATCATCTGGGTGTCCATGACGCTACGCATAGGACTCCGGGCGGCCGAATTCAACCGATCGGTGTGCCGGCGTCGATTTCAGGGTTCCGTCCGCGCACCGGCGCAGATCGATATCGGCACAGGAACCAACCGCGTCCGCGAACATTCTGGTCGAGGGTTCGAGGCGGGCCCGGGTTGCGCGCGCCTCCGTTTCGGCGTCCGTGATGTCGCCTCTGGCGATGGGGGGAGCTGTGAGCACGGTCATAGAGAACTTGCTGTTACGGAAGCAGAAGCTCGTGGAACAGCTCGAAAAGGCGCCATCGGTCGAGGATCGCGACAAGATCGAGCGCCAGCTCGAGCAGATCAACACCGCGCTGGACTTTCTGGACGGACCGGGAGCGAAGGATGAGCCGTGACGGCGCTCAATCCATCTTCAGCGCTCTCGCATGGACCACGCCTGAACTAGCGACTTCGGCGCATCGAGCCTGAGCGAGGGCATGTGCCTTCCTAGATCACCTTGCCTGGATTGAGCAGGTGGTCGGGATCGAGCGCCGCCTTCAGCGTCCGCATCAGCGCGATCTCGGCCTCGCTCCTGGCGTGGCCCAGCCACTGCTTCTTCAAGGTGCCGATGCCGTGCTCGGCGGAGACGCTGCCGCCCATGTCGCGGACGAGACCGTAGATGATCGCGTCCATCTCCTCCTTCGGCTGCTGCGCGACCGAGAGGCCGCCGACCCAGGAGACGAGATGCAGATTGCCGTCGCCGATGTGGCCGTAATAGACGCTCTCGCAACCCTTGATTCCGGAGGCAAGCGCCGCCTTGCAGCGCGTGACGAACTCGTCCATGCGCGCCACGGCAAGGCCGATGTCGTAGGCGATGTGCGGCCCCAGCACCTGGCCAAATTCGGCGCAGATGTCGCGCACGCGCCAGAAGGCCTGCGTTTGCGCCAGCGATTGCGCGACGGCGGCATCCGCCAGCAGCCCGCGCTCCATCAGCTCTTCGAGCCAGGCCTGGAAGCGCGGCGCATCGACGCTCTCATCGGTGCCTTGCGCCTCGACCAGCACGTAGAGGCCGTGGCCCGCCGCGACCGGCGGCTTCACCCCCGCGCGATTCGTGATCACGTCCCAATAGTCCGGCCACATCACCTCGAAAGCCGAGAGCAGCGGGCCGAGCCCGCTGCGCGCAGCGTCGAGCAGCGCGATCACCGCCGCATAGTCCGTCAGTGCACAGAGCGCGGCCATGGTCGAGCGTGGCTTCGGAAACAGCCTGAGCACCACGCGGGTGATGATTCCGAGCGTGCCTTCCGAGCCGATGAACAGATGCTTCAGGTCATAGCCGGCATTGTTCTTCATCAGCTTGTTGAGGCCAGTGATGATGGTGCCGTCCGGCAGCACCACTTCGAGACCGAGCACCAGCTCGCGCGTCATGCCGTAGCGGATCACGCGATTGCCGCCGGCATTGGTGGAGAGATTGCCCCCGATCGCGCAGGAGCCGCGCGAGCCCAGGTCGAGCGGAAAGAAGAAGCCGGCCTCGTCGGCAGCCTTCTGGATCGTCTCCAGCGGCGTGCCTGCCTTCACCGTCGTCGTCATCGACGCGCGATCGATCTCCTCGATGCCGGTCATGCGCTCCAGCGAGATCGCCACCCAGCCCGCCTCGGGGGAAGCGCCGCGGCACAGCCCGGTCAGTCCGCCCTGGGGCACGAAGGGAAGGTGCGCCTGCCGGCAGGCCGCGATCGCATCCGCCACACCTTGCGCATCGAGCGGGCGGATCACCGCCAGCGGCGTCTGCGGCAGGCTCGCGCTCCAATCGTTGCAATTGCGGGCGGGCACTTCACTGCCCATCAGTACCGCGGCCGCACCAAGTCTGTCGCGCAGGGCGCCGAGCAATTGGTCGGCCTGCCCGGCCGGCGTCACCATGTCCATGCGAGACCTCCCAAGATCCGGCTGCGCTCGTCGCGCGAGGATTTGTACCGGGCTGTGTGTAGGGTACAAGAGAGAGTAAAGCAGACGGAGGGTCTCGCTCAAGGCGGAAGACCCAAAGCGGCTCAGCCCAGGCCGGCCCTCGGGTTGAACGGCGAAAGCAAGCTCACGTCGTCCGAAACCGCAGCACGCCGTCTTGCATCTCGGCCGTCAGCCGGCCCTCGACGATCATGTAGTTGACGTGGGCGACGAGCTCGCCGGCGGCAAAGCCCATCTGGTGCTCGTCCAGCACGTGCTTGTTGAACACCACAGGCACCAGCGCGCGCGAGGTCTGCGGCATCTCGCGGCAGGCTTCGGCGATCAGCCGGCAGCGCTCCTCGTGATGATCGGCGAGCTGCTTGATGCGGGTCTTCAAGCCGTAGAACGGCACACCGTGGCCGGGCAGCACCAGCACGTCGTAGGGAAGCGTCGTGGTGAGGCTGGCGAGCGAGGCCAGATACTCGCCGAGCGAGTTCTGCTCGGGCTCCACCGCCCAGACGCTGACATTCGGCGAGATCTTGCTCAGCACCTGGTCGGCAGAGAGGAACAGCTTGTCGTCGGCGCAATACAGCATCACCTGGTCGAGCGCGTGGCCGCCGCCGGTGATCACCCTGAAGCGGCGCGTGCCGATCACGACATCCTCGCCGTGGGAGATGCGTCGGTAGGATGGCGGCAGCACGGAGACCCGCTTGAGATAGTCCTGGCCGCGACCGAGCAGCTTTTCGGTGAGCGACTCGTCCATGCCATGGCGGCGGAAGAACAGCCGCTGGGCCTCGCGCCGCTCGTCGGTGCCGCGGTTCTGGTGATAGACCGACTGCAGATATTCGACCTGCGACATCACCAGCGGGCAGTTGAAACGCTCGACGATCCATCCCGCGAGGCCGACGTGGTCGGGGTGGGAGTGGGTGACAATCAACCGCGTGATGTCGACGCCCTTCAACGGACCATCGAACAGCTTCGTCCAGGCTTCGATCGTTTCCTCGTTGCCGAAGCCGGCGTCGATCATCGCATAGCCGTCGCCGTCGGCGAGCAGGTATATGTTCACGTGGTTGAGGCGGAACGGCAGCTTCAGCCGCGCCCACAACACGCCGGGCCTGATCTCCACGATCTGTTCGGGGCCGGGGTGCTGTTCCCAGGGGTAGCGCAGGGCCTCGGCCGAGGATTGTGCGGTGTCGGTTTTTGAGCTCATCCTATTCGCTTAAACCCAGCGCGAGCGGGGCGCCAGCCGAAAAAGGATGGCTGGCGGGCGCCGCATGGCCATCATACCGGCAGTGTTTTTCCGCGTCTCGGTTGAAGCGCCAAAAAGGCAGTCATTCCGGGACGCTCCAAAGCGCGAACCATGGTGGGCTGTTGCGCACCCGAGAATCCCGGGATTGTGGTCCGAGACTCCGGGTTCGCCTCTTCGAGGCGCCCCCGAATGACGATCAGGCCGCCCGGATGTCGTTGAGGAACGCGTCGATCTCCCCGCGCAGCATATCGGCCTCGCGCCGGAGCGCGTCCGAGGCGCTCAGCACTTCGCCAGCCGCGGCGCCCGCCTCGGCGGAGGCGGTGGATACGCCGACGATGTTGCTGGAGACCTCGCTGGTGCCGCCGGCCGCATGCTGAATGTTGCGGGCGATCTCGCGCGTGGCGGCGCCCTGCTCCTCGACCGCGGCTGCGATCGTCGTGGTGACGTCGTTGATCTCGCCGATGATCCGGCCGATACCCTGGATGGCGCCGACCGCGGAGGTGGTGACCTCCTGCATGCTGGCGATCTGCGTGCGGATCTCGTCCGTCGCCTTCGCAGTCTGGCTCGCCAGGCTCTTCACTTCGGAGGCGACCACGGCGAAGCCGCGGCCGGCCTCGCCTGCGCGCGCCGCCTCGATCGTAGCGTTGAGCGCCAGCAGGTTCGTCTGTGAGGCGATGGTCTGGATCAGGTCGACGACGACGCTGATGCGGCTCGCGCTGTCCGCGAGGCTCTGCACGGTGGCGTCGGTCGCTCCCGCTTCATCGACGGCCTTCTTGGCGATCTCGGCGGAGGTCACGACCTGGCGGCTGATCTCCTGGATCGAGGAGGACAGCTGCTCGGTGCCGGCCGACACGGTCTGCACGTTGACCGACGTTTCCTCCGCAGCGGAGGCGACCGCGTTCACCAGCGCGTTGGACTGGTCGGCGGTGCTCGACATGCTCTGCGCGGTCGATTGCATCGAATTGGCCGACTGCGCCAGATTGTCGAGGGCGGAGCGCACCGTGCTTTCGAATTCCGCGATCTTCGCTTCCATGCGCGCGGCCCGCTCGGCCTTGGCGATCCGGTCCTTGTCCTGCTCGCTCGTCAGTGCACGAGCCTCGATCATGCTCTCCCGGAACACTTGCAGCGTGTTCGCCATCGCCGAGATTTCGTCATTGTGGTTCTTCGAGCTGTAGATCTCGGTTTCGAGATCGCCGTTCGCGAGCAGCTGCATCGAGTGCTGCAATGCGCCGATCCGGCGCAGGATGTTGCGGCCGACATAGAGCCAGACGAACAGCGCCGAGCCGACCAGCATCAGCGCGCCCAGCGCCAGCATGACTGACGTCGCGAGCGAGATCTCCTGCCGCGCCTGGGAGGTCGAGGTGTTGGTCTCCTTCTGCACGCCGTCGACGAGCTGCTGCACGCTGATGCCGAGGCCGACATTGAGCTTGCGCGTCTCGTCCAGGATGGTCTGGCCATAGTCGATGGAGTCGAGTTCCTTCTCGCGCAGATTGAATACGCCGGTCTTGCCGGTGCCGAGCGCGAGCAGCTTTTCCGCCGTCTCGCGCAGCATCTTGTTACCCTGATTGTCGGGCAACAGATCGAGGTTGGAGCGCAGGCGTCCCTGTGCCGTCTTGAATTCCTTCTGGATGTCGTCGAGCTTGTCGCTCGTGCTCGCCGACAGCGCCGCGCTCATGTTCGCGGCGGCAAGGTTGCCGCTGGCGACGACGTTGCCGAGCTGACCGACCGTCTGCGCGGCATCGGTTGCGTCGGCGGCGGACAGGTCCGCAGAGCCGAGAATGGCGTTGACCCGAGTCTGCGCGTCCAGCATCGCCGGGTTTGCCGCGCCGACGAACGCGCCCTGCGCGGAGCGAAGCGCGTCATATTGCTTCTCATGGAGGGCGGCGATGTCGAGGCGCTCGCGAGCGGCCTTCGCCAGGCTCTGGGCCGCATCGTTGATGCTCTTCATCGTTTCGCTGAGCCCGGAAACAACGCTCTTGTCTCCGCCGAGCTCGATGATCTCGTTGAGCTTCTGTTGCGTCTGCTCCTGCAATTCCCTGAGTTTCTTGGTGCGTTCATTCAGGGCCTCGTCGTTCTGCGCAGCAAGCAGCGCCGGTCCCTGCGCCGCAAGGCTCGCGCTCAGTGCCGACAATTGCAGGCTGGCGGCAAGACGCGGAATGTCCCGCCCGCTCAGTTCCGTCATGCGTCCGCCGAGATTCTGCAGCGCCAGGCCGGCGCCGGCTGCGATCACGAGACCCATGCCCGCGATTACCGCGAACGCCGCGAACAGGCTGCCACGCACGCCCCATCTCGGCATTTTGAAACGAGTACGGAAACGGCCAAGGAAGCGGCCAAGGCCCAGACGGATCGCCATCGAAAATTCCCCCAATGTTCTTCTGGTTGTGGCGGCAGTATCAGCACGACCGGTTAAAGAATCGGAATTGGCGCAACTGGCTGCCTTGTGTTCCGCATGACGAAAAAAAGAAGGGCCGGCAACGGCGCCGGCCCTTCATCGCGGTAAGATCTTGGTAACCGATCAGTAGCGCGCGACCGCCGGGCTTGCCCAATTGAAGCGGTAGTTGACGCCCGCCTTGAAGGTATGGTCGTCGGTGGTGAAGCTGCCGGTGCCCGCGAGCGGACCGCCGGTGAAGCTCGCGTCGCCGAAATTGTAGTACTGGTACTCGGCCTTGGCCGACCAGTTCGGGGCGAACATGTATTCGAGGCCGGCGCCGACGGTATAGCCGTTGCGGTGATCGCCCGTGATGACGAAGGCGGTGGGCACGCCGCCGACGGTCACCTTCTCGTTGTTGTCCGAATAGGCGTAGCCGCCCTTCACGTAGAGCAGGCCCGGACCCCATGTGTAGCCGACGCGGCCGGTGATCGAGCCGAGGCCGCGCTGGTCGTTGGTATAGGCGACGCCGCCGGGGAACACTGCGCCGACACTGCCGGACAGCCAGGAATACTGGCCTTCGAGGCCGACCACGAAGTACGGGTTGAGCTGCCAGTCCGCGCCCACCTGCACGCCGCCGAGGAAGCGGCCGTTGCCGTTGTTTCCAGTGGAGAGGCCGTTGAAGTTGTTGTCGCTGGAGAACGCGCCGCCGAGATGCGCACCGATGTAGAAACCCGTCCAATTGTAGATCGGCGCAGCGTAGGCCGGCGCGGGCGTCTTGTAGTAGTTGCGGTTGCCGAGATCGGCGCCGACGGCAGGCGCAGCCGCGCCCACCCCGAGCAGCGCTACGGTCGCAAACAGAATCTTCTTCATGGTCTTGAACTCCAACACGTCAGGTCCCGGCAAGCGCGCTTTCCGCGCCGTCACTGGTTTTGCAGATAGCTCGCTTTTGACGAAAATGCTGTCACATGCGTGGCACAGCGGCACCCAACCTAACTTATTGGGCTGTAAATGAGTTTCGTGCTTAACGTCACCCTAAGAAGCGGTGAAGGAAGCCTTAACCTCGCGCACCTCAGGTAACTTGTGCGCGACTCTTGTTAACCAAGCCGCCGCCGCGCCTCGTCGCGCATCTGCTCGCGGAACGCGGCGCGCTTCGCCGGCCGGTCTTCCTCGCGCACGTCATGACGATCGAAGACGTCGAACTTCTCCAGGATCGGATAGCGCTCGCTCGCCATCGCAAGGACGCGCAATATCTTTGTCGCCTCGGGTGTAGGGCCGCTGACCTCCCAGCGTCGGATCGTGTCGGCGCCGCCTCTCTCAGGCAATCCGCAAAGCTTGGCCATGTCGGCCGCAGTGAGCTTTCGCTCCAGGGCGTCGGAGAGATCGTTGCGAAGCTGCTTCAGTTCGGCGCCGGTCATGTTGCTTACGTCCAGGAGGTCACTGAACGCAGTCCACTAGCGCTGATTCGGGTCCATCCGAAGGCGGCCGGCTATCCATGGGCACCTTCGTCCGGACACGGAGTTATGAATGGAGGCCTATGGAAATTTCCCCGTACCTAAACAGTTGGGACTGACGGACGCCAGCCGGGCGAAAGGATCAACAATGAAAGCCATCAACCTCGCCATTGCTGCGCTCGTTACGTCCGGGCTGCTTGTCGCGCCGTTCGCGGCTGAAGCGAAGAAGGCCCGGCCGAGCCGGACTTACACCACTGGCGTGGGGGCGCCGACCTATAGCGGTGCCGGAGCGCCGGTCGCGCAGCCGAGGTCGTCCTACGGGTCGTCCGGACAGTCGGTCGGCACAGTCACGGCGCCCTCGATCGGATCATACAATTGGCCATCGGTCGGCGTGACCAACTCGGTTCCCACCTGGAGCAACACCACGCGATAGTCCGGTGTCCTCCGTTCAGACGCCTCGGACGGTCTGTTGACCGATCATGCAGCGCCATCCCGCCGGTCGTTCGGCCTCGCGCGCTGGGCTGCTAAGCAGCTCACCACCTCATATCCGTAGCAGGCGTAACGCGGATGTGTTTGCTCCTTGGATGGCGAGCCGGCTCAGGCGGCGGACGCTTGCTTCCGACCCGGTACCGCCGCAAGCAGCTCGCGCGTGTAGGCGTGCTCGGGCGCGGCGAACAACTGCGCGGTCGGCTTCAGCTCGACGATGGCGCCGCGTTGCATCACCGCGATGCGGTCGCAGATCTGGGCTGCGACGCGCAGATCGTGGGTGATGAACAGCATCGAGAGGCCGAGGCGCGCCTTGAGATCTTCGAGCAGCTTCAATACCTGCGCCTGCACTGACACGTCGAGCGCGGAGACTGCTTCGTCGGCCACGATGACCTCGGGTTCGAGTGCGAGTGCGCGCGCAATGCCGATTCGCTGGCGCTGGCCGCCGGAGAATTCATGCGGGTAGCGCTCGAGCGCACCGGCGTCCAAGCCGACCATCCTGAGGAGATCGCGGGCGCGCTCGAACGCGACCTTCGGATCCGTTCCGGCCGCGATCGGGCCGGCGGCGATGATGTGGCCTATCTTGCGGCGCGGATTGAGCGAGGCGAACGGGTCCTGGAAGATCATCTGGATGCGATGGCGCTCGGCCCGCAGCGCCTTGCCGGAGAGAGAGGTGAGATCGGTGTCGCCGATCCGCACCGTGCCGCGGTCGGCCTCGATAAGCCGCATCACGAGACGCGCCACCGACGACTTGCCGGAGCCGGATTCGCCGACCAGGCCGAGCGTCTCGCCCTTGAGAATGCTGAAATTGACAGCGCGCGCGGCATCGACGCGGCGGTCCTCCCGAAACCAGCCGCCCGAAGTGACATAGGTCTTGTCCAGCCCGATCACTTCGACGGCCTTGGCCATTTCGTCCAGGGGGCTGCGAACGGGCGGATCTATCGACGGGACGGCGGCGAGCAGCGCCTTGGTGTAGTCATGCTGCGGCTCCTCGAAGACGGCAGAGGCGGGACCTTCCTCGACGACCTTGCCGTGGCGGAGCACCACGACCTGGTCGGCGATGTCGGCGACCACGCCGAAATCGTGTGTGATGAACATCACCGCCATGTTGCGATTGCGCTGGAGATTTCGAATCAGCTTGAGAATCTGAGCCTGTGTGGTGACGTCGAGCGCGGTGGTCGGCTCGTCCGCGACCAGCACCGCGGGCTCCAGCGCGAGCGCCATCGCGATCATGGCGCGCTGGCGCTGCCCGCCCGAGAGCTGGTGCGGATAGGCGCGCACGATTCTCTCAGGATCGGGCAGGCCGACCTCGCGCGCCAGCGACAGGGCCTTGGCTCGCCTTTCCCTGGGTGTCAGCAGGCCATGCGCCTCGAACATCTCCGCCATCTGGTCGCCGATGCGCATCAACGGATTGAGCGCAGTCATCGGCTCCTGGAAAATCATCGCCAGCCGGCGGCCGCGCAGGTCGCGCCAGCCGTCATCGTCGAGCTTGAGCAGGTCGCGGCCTTCAAAATGGATCTCGCCGGAGGTGACCGACACCGTGTCCGGCAACAGGCCCATCAGCGCATGCGCGCACATCGACTTGCCGGATCCGGACTCGCCGACCACACAGACGATCTTGCCTGGCCGGAGATCCAGCGAGACACCGTCGACGGCGAAGGGGCGCTCGGCGCCTTTGGGCAGCGCGATCCGCAGGTTCTTGATGGAGACGGCGGGTGGGGCGGTCGTCATCAGCGGCCCTCCCGGGACAGGCGGGGATTCAGCGCATCGTTGAGGCCTTCACCGATCAGATTGAGCCCGAGCACCGAGATCAGGATGGCGACGCCGGGAAACACCGTGATCCACCAGGCCTGGCGGATCACGGTGCGGCCGGCGCCGACCATGTAACCCCAGGAAATCAAGTTGGGATCGCCGAGGCCGAGGAACGACAGGGAGGATTCCAGGAGGATCGCGGTCGCCACCATCAGCGAAGCCAGCACGATCACGGGCGACAACGCGTTCGGCAGGATTTCGCGGAGGATGATCCAGCTGTTGCTCTGGCCGGTCACCACAGCGGCCTGGACATATTCGCGGGTGCGCAGCGACAGCACCTCGCCCCTGACGAGGCGGGCGACCGGCGGCCAGCTCACCAGGGCGATCGCGGCAACGATCGAGTAGATCGAGGGCTGCAGGATGGCGACGAGCACGATCGCGAGCGCGAAGCTCGGAATGGTCTGGAAGAATTCGGTGAAGCGCATCAAGGCGTCATCGACCTTGCCGCCGAAATAGCCGGCCATGGCGCCGATCGGCACGCCGACGACCAGTGCGACCAGCGTCGAGACGAGCCCGACCAGCAGCGATACCCGTGCGCCGAAGATCATGCCCGCGAACACGTCACGGCCGAGCGCGTCGGTGCCGAGCGGCACCGTCGAGAGCGTGAACGGCGGCAGGAAGGGCCGCTGCACCATGCGCCAGGGCGAGTTCGGGAACAACATCGGCCCGAACACCGCGACCGAGATCGCCAACAGCAGGATGACGAGCCCGATGACGCCGCTCGGACTCTTCAGGATCGATTTCCAGAACTGTTTCATGAGGCGAATTCGATGCGTGGATCGACCAGTCGATAGACGAGGTCGGTGATGAGGTTGAAGATCAGGACCATGGCGGAGCAGATCACGAAGACTCCGAGCAGCAGGTTGTAGTCGCGCTGCAGCAGGGCGTCGTACATCAGCCGCCCGATGCCGGGCCAGGCGAATACGGTCTCGGTGATAACCGCGCCTCCGATCAGCGTGCCGGAATGCACGCCGGCGAGCGTCACGACGGGAAGCAGCGCGTTCCGCAGCACGTGGCGGCGCTGGATCACGGAGTCGGCGAGGCCCTTGGCACGTGCCGTCTTGACGAAGTCGAGGCGTTTCACCTCCAGCATCGAGGCGCGCGTCATGCGGGTGTAGGTCGCCATGAAGAACAGGCCCAGCGTCATGGCCGGCATGACCAGGTGTCTTGCGACGTCGACCACATGGGCAAGACCGGTATAATTCCCGCCGACCGTGTCGTAGCCGAAGCTCGGCAGCCAATCGAACGTGACCGAGAACAACAGGATGCCCATCAGCGCCACCCAGAAGATCGGCATGGCGTAGAAGATCAGGGCGAACACGGTGATGGCCGTGTCGAGGAAGGTCCCGGCAAAGCGTGCGGCGAAAGTGCCGAACAGGATGCCGAGCATGAGCGAAATCGCGAATGCGGTCAGCGTCAGCAGCAGCGTCGCGGGCAGCCGTTCGCCGATCAGCTTTGCAACCGGTGCCTGCTGGCGGAAGGAGAAGCCGAGGTCCAGGGACACGACGCCCTTGACGTAGATGAAGAGCTGCTCGGGCAGCGGCTTGTCGAGGCCGAACTTCTCCCTGAGCTGTTTGACGAAGACCTGATCGCTGGCGCCGGCCTCGCCCGCCATCACGACCGCGGGATCGCCGGGCGCCAGCCGGATCAGGAAAAAATTGAGAACGACGATCGCGAGCAGGACGATCACGCCCTTGACGACACGCTGAGCAACGAAGGTAAGCATTTAGGTTCGCAAGCTAGTCGGTTGAGGCGGCCGTGCCGCACGCCATACCTCTCCCCAACGGGGAGAGGTCGCGCCGAAGGCGCGGGTGAGGGGGATCAGGTTCCACGAGAGAGCGTAAACCCTCGCCCGTATCGCATCTGGCGATGAGAACGGCCGCCGATAGCGGCCGACGCCTCTCCTTGCGGGAGAGGTGGGCACCGCCCTCACTTGTCGAGCCATGCGTCCTTGAAGCCGTCATTGACTCCAATTCCCGTGGTGATCAGGTTCTTGACCTTGCACCGCGTAATCGTGGGGAATTGCAGCTCGAGCATCCAGGCCACCGGCACGTCCTCGACCAGGATCTTCTGCGCCTTCTCGTAGATCTCCTTGCGCTTCGAATCCGGGGTGGCGACGGCGCCCTCGGCGAACAGCTTGTCGATCTCCGGGTTGGAGTAGCCCTCGACATTATTGAAGACCTGGCCCTTGGCGATGTTGCTGGAAATGTAGTTGCGGCCAACGCCGAGCGCGGGATCGCCGTACTGGTAGAGATAGGTGAAGGCGATGTCGTAATCCCAGTCGCCGATCTTCTGGTTGCCGCCCGCAACGTCGGTGGCGATCGTCTCGATGTTCATGCCGACGTCCTGGAGGTTCTGCTTCACCGCTTCACCCCAGCGCTGCCAGGTTTCGCCATAGGCGAGCGGCATGAGGCGGATCTTCTCGCCCTTGTAGCCGGCTTCCTTCAGCAGCGCCTTGGCCTTGGCCGGATCGTAGGGATACTTCTTCACGTCGTCGGTGTAGTACTTGATGGTCGAGGCGGACGGGCCGGTCGCGACCTTGCCGAGCCCGTTCCAGATCACGTCCTTGGCGAAGTCGCGGTCGATCGCGTACATGATCGCCTGGCGGACCCGCTTGTCCGCGAGCGGACCCTGGCGGTTGTTCAGCCACAGCCAGGCCAACGGCGAGAAGAATTCCCAGCCGGCCCCGGTGACGCAGGTGTCCTTCAGCTTGGACAGCCGCGGCACGTCGAAATTCTCGACCGACCCGCCGGGCAGCACGTCCACCTTGCCCGTTTCGAACGCCACCGAGCGTGCCGCGGCGTCGGGAATGATCTGCCAATAGATCTCGTCGAGATAGGGTTTGCCCTTCTCGTGGTAGTTCGGGTTCTTGACGAGGCGTATGAACGAGCCCTTCTGCCACTCCTTGAACATGAACGGACCGGTGCCGACGGGCGCATTGTTGTATGCGTTGGTCTTGAAGTCGGTGCCCTCATAGAGATGCTTGGGCACGATCGGCATCGAGCCGACCTCGAAGATGCCGAGGAAGGGGCCGAACGGCTGCTTCAGCGTGAACACGACGGTGTAGTCGTCAGGCGCCTCGACCCTGTCGACCTGCGCGAGGTTGGTGCGGGCCCGCGCATGCGTCTGCTTCAGCATCTCCATCGAAAACAATACGTCGGCGGCGGTGAAGGGCTTGCCGTCATGCCAGGTCACGCCCTTCTTGAGCTTGAAGGTGTAGGTCTTGGCGTCCTCGCTGACGCTCCAGCTTTCCGCGAGCTCCGGCTGCGGCTCGAGCTTGGGACTGTAGCGCAGCAGCCCCTCGAAAATGTTGCCCGACACCATCTGGGTCGGACCGTTCTGGATCATCGCAAGCATCAGGCCAGGCGGTTCGGGCTGGATCACGGCATTGATGACGCCCCCCGCTTTGGGCTCCTGCGCCAGTGTCGGGGCCGTGAGGCCGCAAGCCAGGAGAAGACCAAGCAACACTCTTTTCGGCATGTCGTATCTTTCTCAAGCGAGGCCAACCTCGAACGCTCCCGCAGGCGTTCTCGCGCGCGAAAGCTACGGCCGGCCCATCCCAGTCCCCATCCGGGATTGAGGCTCCCACAGTCTCGTTCGGCGCCGCAAGATGAAAGTCTCGACAGCATCAGCACAAAAAATGTACAGCGCGTCCTGTTTACCCGTGCGCACTCAGCCACGTCGGATCGGCCCATTTCGAGCGATCGGACAGGTTCAGTCGCGTTGAGAGCAAGGCGAGGCGGTGCACAAGCCTGCGCCTGCGACCAAAAGCATCAGGTCGCTATTTGGTGCCGAGCGCCCGCCGCAGCTCATCGAGCGCCTCGGCCAGCTGCTCGCGGTGCGCGATGTCGTCCTTGGGTATGCCAGCGACGCTGCCCGCGAGGTCACGCAGGATGCCGGCGAGCAGGCCGAAATTGATGTGGAGATGCACCGATTTGCGTTCGTCCGTCGCGCCCGGATGCTGAAGCACCACCGCGACGCCGCTGCCGTCGAGCCGTGCCTCGAAGCGGGACGAATGCTCGAAGGTGCCGACATAGAACTTGTCAGGGTATTCGAGCGCGATCTCTGCCTTGTCGGGAATCGGCTTGGACATGTGAGCCTCATTGATATCGGGCCCTTCTGGCCGGGAATGGGACGGATCGCCTTGCGCTAGGTCAGAGACGGCTCCCCTCCCGATTTGATCCGGATCAAAGCCCAGCCACTGCTTTTGCGATCGAATGGCAGCTGGTGCGCGCTGCTGCGCGCGCCCTTCCTTGAGCCGCGAGACGATCGATGGACATTCAGGCCACGACTATCCCAGCCGATGACGATCACGGACCTGATATCGCTGGCCTCGATGTGACGGCAAAGGCGGGCCTGCAGCACTGCCTGCAATTGCTGGGCAATGCCGGTCTGCGCCCGACGCGCCAGCGCCTGGCGCTCGGCCAGTTGCTGTTCCTGGGCGGCCATCGCCACGTCACGGCCGAGAGTCTCTACGAGGAGGCGATGGCGGCGAATACGTACCTGTCGCTCGCCACTGTCTATAACACGCTGAACCAGTTCACCGAAGCCGGCCTGCTCCGCCGCATCGCGGCCGACGGTCTCAAGTCGTTCTTCGACACCGACACGTCCGTGCATCCGCACTTCTATCTCGAAGGCGAGGATGTGCTGGTCGACGTTGCCGACGGCCTCGCCTTCACCAAGCTGCCCGAGGCGCTTCCCGGCCACGAGATCGCGCGGCTCGACGTTATTGTCCATTTGCGCCGGAAGCGTACATAGCGCCGGTCCTCCGGGGGAGGTAAGAGCACTGCGGCGCTCACCGCAATCCGGCCCGGCGAAATCCCTCCAGATAGTGCTCGCGATCCGCGTCGTTGGCCCACGGCAGCTGCGTAGAGATCCAGTGCAGCGAGATACCGGGCTGAGTACGGCGGAGCTCGCCCAGTGCCATCTCCGCAAGCGCTCCGTCACTCGTCATTCCCGCGCAGACAGCGAGCACGCGGTAGGCGCCGGTGAGATCGCCGCGGTGGCGGATCGCCTCGCTGGCCAGCGCGATGGCCTCCTCATAGCGCCGTTCGGTGAAGCGCGCATAGGCGGCGATGCCGTGATAGACCGCCAAGGACGGATCGCGCGGCGACAGCCGGATCGCCCGTTGCGCGGCCTCGAACGAATCCTTCGGTCGTCCAGCATAGCACAGCGCCAGCGCGTAGTAGCCCTCCGCCAGCGAGAAGTTCGGATTGAGCGCCAGCGCCTGCTCGAACTCCGACAGCGCATCCGCAAGCCTGCGGGTCGAGAAGCAGACGCTGCCGAGCGCGGCATGCGCCCAGGAATCCTCATGATCGCAGCGCAGCGCCGCGAGCGCGGCAGCTTCCGCGGCCGGGGCGACCACGGCCAGCTCAACCCAGCCGAGATGCACGCCGAACATGTCGTTAACGGCGAGCAGCGACAGCGCCTGGCCATAGTTCGGATCGATCGTCAGCGCGCGCTCGAGCAGTGCCCGTGCGGCGTCGTGATCTTGCCGGGTCACGCGCCAGTAATGCGACAACGCGCGCATCAAGAGGTCCCAGGCGTCCAAACTCAAAGGCGGCTTGCGACGGCTCCGAACATTCTCCGCCGCGTGGATCTGCGGCTCGATGGCCGCGGCGATCGCATTGGTGATCTCGTCCTGCACGGCGAATACATCGACGAGCTCGCGGTCGTAGCGCTCGGCCCAGAGATGGCGTCCCGATACGGCGTCGTTGAGTTGCGCTGTGATGCGCACCCGATTATCCGCCTTGCGTACGCTGCCTTCTACGACGTAGCGGACGCCGAGTTCCTCGGCGATCTGCCTGATGTCGACCGCGCGCCCCTTGTAGGTGAAGGACGAGTTCCGGGCGATCACCATGAACCAGCGCTGTTTCGACAGCGCGGTGAGGATGTCCTCGCTGATCCCGTCACCGAAATAGTCCTGCGCGGGATCGCCGCTCAAGTTCTCGAAGGCGAGTACCGCGACGGCCGGGCGGTCGACCACGCGCGGGGGCGTTCCCTCGGCTTCCGCCTGCGCGCAGGATGCCGCCGCTTCTTCCCGGACCTCGCCGACGAACCGGAAGCCCTTGCGCGCAATGGTCTTGATCAGCCGCTGGGTCGAGCCGTCGTCGCCCAGCGCCTTTCGCGCTGCGTTGATCCGGCTGTTCAGCGCCGAATCCGAGACGATGCGGTCGCTCCAGATCCGACCGATTAGGTCATCCTTGCTGACGACGCGGTCGCGCTCCGTGACGAGATAGAGCAACAGATCGAACACCTGCGGCTGCAGCGGCACGGCTGCTCCATCGCGGGTGAGCTCCCGCAGATCGCCGTCAAGAACGTTGTTTTCAAAGTGAAATCGCACGTTTCAGTCGTCTCAAGCAAAAATCAAAGTCGTCTCAGGCGAAAATAAACCGTCTGCGAAAGTCTGGGGACGGACGATCGGGCATGGTGCGAAGACCAAATCGTGTCGATGTCTCGGCACAACGGAGCGTTTCATGACCCAAATTGATCACCAGGTTCATTCCATCGGCCCGGATGTTGCGGGCTCTCGCATTTTCAAGTTCCTCGCCTTTCTGTACGGAATTGCGGCCTATCTCGTGTTTTTCGTCACCATTCTCTACGCCATCGGCTTCGTCATGGGGGTGATGGTGCCCAAGACGATCGACAGCGGAGCCGAAGCGCCTGTCGTTCGCGCGGTCATCGTCAACCTGCTGCTGATGTCGCTGTTCGCGGTTCAACATAGCCTGATGGCGCGCCAGCAGTTCAAGGCGTGGTGGACGCAGTTCGTCCCCAAGCCGGTCGAGCGAAGCACGTACGTGCTGTTCGCGAGCCTGTCACTGCTCCTCCTGTTCTGGCAGTGGCGCCCGCTGCCGTCCGTCGTATGGAACGTCGAAGATCCGGATCTTGCCGTGACACTGGTCACGCTGTCCCTCGGCGGCTGGGTGCTGGTGTTCACCTCGACCTTCATGATCAACCACTTTGAACTGTTCGGCTTGCATCAGGTGACCAACCAACTCGTCGGCAAGGAGACGGCACCGCCGCGTTTCAAGACGCCGCTGCTCTACAAGTTCGTCCGCCATCCGATCTATCTCGGCTTTATCGTTGCGTTCTGGGCGGCGCCGACCATGACCGCGGGGCATCTGCTGTTCGCGGCCGTGACCACGCTCTACATTTTCGTCGGCATCGCGCTGGAGGAGAATGATCTCGTCGCTCTCTTCGGTGACGAGTACCGGCAGTACAGGCAGCGGGTCTCCATGCTTATTCCGTGGCTCCGGTCAGTATAGCCTCGCCTCGTTCTGCGCGTCCGCCGAAAGGAGGACGCGCGACAACTTTCGTTCGAGAAACGGAGACGGCCCGATGAAACATGTCGGAAACTGCTTCTGCGGCGCGGTCACGGTCGAAGTCGCGGGCGCGCCGGAGGCGATGGGCTATTGCCACTGCCGTTCCTGCCGCTCCTGGTCGGGCGGCCCGGTCAACGCCTTCAGCCTCTGGAAGCCGGAGGCGGTGCGCATCACCGAGGGTGCTCAGAATGTCGAGACCTTCGTCAAGACGCCGCTCAGCCAACGCAAATATTGCAGGAAGTGCGGCGGCCATCTCATGACCAACCATCCGCCGCTCGGTCTGGTCGACGTCTTCGCCGCAACCATCCCGACGCTCGCATTCACGCCCGGCGTCCACGTCAACTATTCCGAGACCGTGCTGCCGATGCACGACGGCCTGCCGAAGCTGAAGGATTTCCCAGCCGAATTCGGCGGCAGCGGCGAGATGGTGCAGGAATAGCGGCGGAGCATGAGGTGGCCCTCACCGCCGATCCAACAAGCAGTCTGCGGGGCCCCCATCCCGTAGCCCGGGCCGAAGCTCGGGCCTGGGCTTGCTCTCGCGAGGGCGGCGGGGCGCCGCCCTCGCCGCCTTCTCCAACGGTGTGATGAAGGACTAGCCTCCGCGCGCTTCAACGACCTTGCGGCAGGAATCCGAGAGCTTCGACTTGTTCTCGCGGAGGCAGGCGTTCATCTGCGGCGGCTTGCCGATGTGCTCGGCGCAGAATTTGCTGGCGTCACCGCGGCAGGCCATTTGCTCCTGGACCGATGGACCGGATTGCGCAGCAGCGGGCAGGGCGGTGGCAGTGAGCAGCAGCGCGGCAAGAACCGAAATCTTCATGAAGCACCTCTTTGGAATCGTCGTTGGTCCCGACCGGGATCAATCGGGCCGGACCATCTCGCGAAGCTCCGGCGCGGGTCCATGCCATGTTCATGGCGTCGGCTCGGCCTCCCGGCCGCGGCACCCCCATCTTCATGGCATGTATCCTCGCGCCGTCTTTTGCCATTCACGCTATACCTCGGCTGCGAGACCCGGTGATTGCACCGGGACGCCGAACGGGAGCAGGAGAGCAGAATGTCGAAGAGAGCTGGAGCGCTGAGCGCCGGGCTGACGATCATGGCCCTGGCGGGCGCGGCGATGGTCACGCTGGGCACGAGCCCGGCGCAGGCGGTGGTTTATTGCAAGACCGTTGGGGTGCCCAAGGGCTGCGTGGTGCGGCCGACTGCGGCGGTGGTGGTCGCGCCGGGAGCTCCGGTTGCGCGGGCTGCGGTCGCGACCCCCGGCGTCGGTGCGCCCGGCGTCGGCGTGCGCGCAGGTACGCCGATGAATCGCGGCGGCCCGGTCAATCGCGTCGGCCGGCGCTGATATCTTCATTCGATCGATTTGATTGCATTGTTTCGGGCCAACGGGACCTGCGGCCGAACACCCCCCGTCCTCCGCAGGCAAATCACCCGGCCCGTCCCCTCTCTCCGTGCGCCCCACACGTTCGGGGAGGGGGCTTTTCAGCCCGCAGCCATGTCGCTGTCGGGAAAGCGCTGCGGCAATTGCAGTTGCACGCGCGTGCCTGAGGCATCCGAGCTCAGATCGAGCATTGCGCCGCAGCGCGCCGCGCGGCTTCTCATGTTGCGCAGGCCGCGCGCGGTCTGGCCGGTGCCCGCGGCCGTGCTATTGCCGGCCAGCGCGAAGCCGCGGCCGTCGTCCGCCACGCTGATCACGCCATAAGGTCTGTCGCTTCCGTCACGTGTCTCGATGGTGACCGCGACGTGGCGGGCCTGCGCGTGCTTGACCGCGTTGGTCACAGCCTCGTCCAGGATGCGGATGATCTGGATGACATGCCACGGCCTGAGCTCGGGATGCAGCGGCAGGCCCTGCGGCATCGCCACGCGCCAGTCTAGCGCGATGTCGTGCGGTCGCAACTGGGCTGTCGCGCGCTCGCGCCAGGAGCCGAGCGCGAGCATCAGGTCGCCGCCGATGTCGTCCATGGAATCGATGACGAGGCGCAGGTCCTTCAGTGCCGCGCGGGCGGCGTCCGCGATGGTCGCGCCCTCATTGCCGCGCTCGGACAGCGCGACGATGCTCACCAGCTGGCCGCCGAGGCCGTCATGCAGGTCTCGCATCAGACGGGTGCGCTCGTTGGCGAGCGCCGCAGCGCGGGCGCGCTCCTCCTCGCGGGCAAAGCTCGCCTTCAGCCGCTCCTCGGCTTCGCGCACGCGCGTCACGAGCTGGCCGGCAAAGCTGTCGACCTGGTTCAACGCGCGGGCAAAGCGCCAGGTCAGCCCCGCGCCGATCGCGACCAGCATCGCCGAATAGGACAAACGCGAGACGAAGATGCGATCGTTGGTCGCGATCTCGAGCACCGTGAGTATGTCCTGGATCCAGCAGACCAGCACGATGGTCACGGCGCAGCCGATCGTGAAGCTCGCAGCATCCTGCCGCCGCACCACCGCGGCTGCCGTGATGCAGGCCATCAGGAACAGGCAGAGCCCGACCGTGGGAATCCCGAGCACCAGGAAGAGAATGCGCGGCAGCGGCGGGCCCCCCAGCAGCCCGACCGCGAACACCAGGATGCCGGGCACGAACAGCAGCGTGCCGTAGCGCGGCCAGCGCCAGCCGAAGAACAGCACGCCGAACATGACGATCAGCGCACTCTCGATCGGTGCCGACGCCAGCAGCACCGCGGCCAGCCGGGAGACGGTGACGGGCGGCACCGGCGGCGGCGCGAACGCCTGCACCACGCCAAGCACCATCGCTGCGGCCAGCACGCCATAGACCGGCTCATGGCGCCGCATCAGCCACATGATCGCGAGGATGACGGCCAGGATCGCCTGCCAGGCGGAGAACACCACCGGGAGCGTGACGAACAGCAGCGTGCGGGTCTCGAAGGCCGGGCGCAAAGCGGCGTCCGGGCCGACATAGACAGTGTCGAGAAAGCCCTTCAGCGGCCCCCACACGAACAGCCGCACCGTGATCTCGTTTGCGCCTTCGTGCAGCAGCGAAGCTGGGATCGCTGCGATCTGCGGCGTGTTGCGGTCGGGCCGGTTGGCGTTGGCGTCGCGCCGGGAGTCGAGCACGACGACGCCGTTGACGGCGACCTCCACCGCGTTGCTGAAGCGCGGCAGGTACACCGACCAGCCCGCAGCCGCATCGGCGCTTCGGTAGGTAAAGGTGCTGGCGTAGAATGGCGGGTCCGCCACGGAATAGCGCGAGGATGTGAAATGCGGCAGCGTCACGGGGCGGATCAAGCCGTCCTCCCTCAGCGAGAATCCGCTGAGCGCAAAATCCTCGGGGTCGCTCGGCTGCAGCAGGCGCAAGCCCATAACGGTGGCGACCACGATCAGCGCCTGGAACAGCAGATAGGGCACGAGTCGCGAGGCCAAAAGCCGGCGCCGTACGGACTTGGCCGGTGCCTTCATAGGTGCCTTGGCGGCGGGCTCGCTCACAGCTTGATCAGGCCCTGCTGCACCGCCTCGAACACCGCTTCGCTGCGCGTGTGCACCTCGAGCTTGCGATAGATGTTCTTGATGTGGCCGGGCACGGTCTGCTTGGACAGGCCGAGATGGCTCGCGATCTCGGCATAGCTGAAGCCCTTCGCGATGCCCCACAGGATGTCGATCTCGCGCGGGGTCAGCCTCGCCGTGTTGAGCGCAGGTCCGGGCGGTTGTTCTGCCGAGTTCTGTGCGGCGCCCTGTGTTCTCCGCACGATGAACCGGGCGATCGAAGCCGAGATCGGCGAATGTCCCGCGACCAGGTCGCGCACTGTAGTGGCGATGTCGGTGGGAAAGGCATCCTTGAGCAGATAGCCGGTGGCGCCGACCGTGATCGCGGAAATCACGCTCTCCTCGTCGCCCAGCGCGGAGATCACCATGATCTCGGTGTCGGGAAAGCGCTGCCTCATCTCGCGGATCAGTTCGATGCCGTGGCCGTCGGGCAGCCGCAGGTCGGTCAGCAGCACGCGCGGTGCGCCGCCGCCCAAGGCCTGCCGCGCCTCCGCGAGCGTGCCGGCGCTCCGCACCTCGTAACCGGCCTTGACCAGCGCATCCTGGAGCCGCCAGCAGGTCGGCGCATCGTCCTCGACGAGGAGGATGGTAATGGCCTCACCCGTCTCGCCCTGTTCGGTCATGATCATCGTCCCGCGACCCGCGTGTCCCCCGCGGCGCGAGGCAAGTCTATCCGCAGCGTGGATGCGGTGACACCCATAATCATGGGGGCGGGGATGACATGGGACTGCCATGTCCCGGGCTGATGTTGCGGGGAGACTCGAAGGGTGGTCGAGCCGCCGCCGATTCTGCTAGGGAAGATCGGCACGTGGCGGCGGATATCGCCGGGCAAGCATCGACAATGACAGCTGTCGTTCGTCCGCCGGCAGCTCCAGATAGGCGAGCACGAGGGGCCGCTTCCAGTCACCGACGCCAAAATCCATCGCCATCCATTTCTGCGGCTCCGGGCCCTCGAGGCCACGGACCCAGACGAAATAGCGCGGCAGGTCGTCGGCGTCCGTATCCGTCGTGCGTCTCCTGGCCATCGAAGCTATCCGCCGCATCACCAATCAATGCCCATGATAATAGGGAAGATCTTGGCGAAGTCGAACGCCCCGGGCTGACTGGGGGAGCTCGCCTCGGTGCCGGCGCCGGGCGCACTCGCCGTCACTGCCAGAGCCCGCTCTTCGCCATGCGGCTTTGGAGAAGGACGAGGAAATTCACTCCGATGTGGGTTGGCGCGCCCGGACTCCTCGGGCATGTAATGATCTTGCGGCCCCCACAGGATCAATGTGGGCGGCTTGTGCTGCTGAAGATAACGGCGGTGCTCGGGAAACCATTGACGGTTCGCCTTGAGGTCAAACAGAAGGTCTGAGATCGCGTCTTTCCGCCGTTCGGTCACCAACGACCAGTGCAATTGCCAAAGGTCCGGCGGGATGAGTCCCGCCAATTCTGCACGCACATCATTCAGAAACTCGTCGCGAAAGTTTTCTTCGGTAACAGCCTCCCTCATCGCCGCACGCATCTCTTGATCGGGCAGCGACCAGGATTTCTCGATGTCCGCGTATTTCGGACCAAGCGCATCTTCGTAAGGTATGTCACCGTTCTGGATGATCTGGGCCACCACCCTCTCAGGCCGCCCGATCGCCAGCCTGGCCCCGATCGGTGAGCCGAAATCATGAAGGTAGATCACGAATCGCTCGAGCTTCAGCTGCATCACGAACTGGTCCAGCCACGCCGCATAGCCGTCGAAGCTGTAATCGAGGTCATCAGGTGTCCCGCTATAACCGAACCCGGGATAGTCGGGAGCAATCAGCCGCCACTTATCCGCCAGCCGCGGCATCAGATTGCGGAATTCATAGGATGAACAGGGATAGCCGTGCGGCAGCAGAACGGCCGGCGCGCGTTCCGGTCCGGCTTCCCGGTAGAAGGTGTCCACTGGTCCGACCTGAACCCTGCAATGTCTGACGCGTGTATCCATGCATTGCTTCCTTCGCAGATAAAGCGACTTCCGCGGCGGGGTTCCGGGCGATCTGCATCGCCCGGTAGCGGCAAGGCGAAGGGAGGCCCTGACGGAACAACGACTGGAGACCTACTGTTACGAAGCAGCATCGAACGGAGGTCCTTATGATCCACCATGTCTCAGTAGGGACGAACGATGTTCAGCGCGCCAAGCGCTTCTACGATGCCGTATTGCCCATCGTTGGCATCATGCCGATGGCGGAGGATCAGGGTGGGCTGGGCTATGGGAGCGGCACGTTTCACTTCAGCGTGCAGGTTCCCATCGATGGACGACCCGCGACCGTGGGCAACGGCACTCATATCGCCTTTGCCGTCGAGAACCGCTCGATGGTCGATCGCTTTTACGCAACAGCATTGAAGCACGGTGGCAGCGACGATGGCGCTCCCGGGCTGCGGGCGAATTACGACCCCAACTATTATGGGGCGTTTGTCCGAGATCCGGATGGTCACAAGGTCGAGGCAGTGACCTACTCGGCAAAATAGTCGCGAGGGGGAGCATTCATGCCGACCATCCCGTGCGCATGCGGGCGACTTCTGGTCAGGAGAAGCAAAGCCTTGGGCGGCATGCGTCGTGAGACTGTAACGGCGTGTCTCGCTATTTGAGTTTTGCGCAGACAGTCCGGCTGCGCCAAGAGGCTTCGCCGGGGGGACATGCTTTGCCGGTCGGTTTGGCATGGCCGCGCCACGCGAAATCCGAAGGGCGAAGCGTGGTGCCCCTGGCCGGAATCGAACCAGCACTCCTTGCGGAACTCGATTTTGAGTCGAGCGCGTCTACCAGTTCCGCCACAGGGGCCCTCGGTCGGCCCATGAGGGAGCGTCGCGAAGCGGGCGGACTATAGCCATGGACAAAGCGGGGTCAACCCGCGCCAAAGTGATGCCGGACGTTCTCGACAGCCGCGGGGACCGGGGCTAGAGGCTGGGAGCGCGAGAGATGCGAGAGAGGCTGCCGTGACGACCCATAGTGCCGCAATACCTGCATTCAAGCCGGCCAGCGCCGGTCCCGCGCTGACCGCCTCGCTGCTTGTCACCCTGATCGCCGCAGCCGCGCTCGCAGGTGCCTGGTTCTTCCAGCTCGTCTTGGAGATACTGCCCTGCCCACTCTGCCTGGAGCAGCGCTATGCCTATTACCTCGCGATTCCGCTCGGGGCGCTCACGGTGCTGGCGGCGAGGAGCGGCGCGCCGCGACCGCTGCTGCTGGGGGGGCTCGCGATTTTGGCCCTGGCGACGCTCGCCAATGCAGGGCTGGGCGCCTATCATTCCGGCGTCGAATGGGGGTTCTGGAAAGGGCCGACCGACTGCTCCGGTCCCGTCGTCAATCTCGGCAGTGCGGCTGATCTGCTCTCGAAGCTCGACACCGTGAAGGTGGTGCGCTGCGACGAGGTGCAGTGGCGCTTCCTGGGTCTCTCGCTCGCCGGCTACAACGTGCTGATCTCGCTGCTGATGGCTGCGATCGCCGCCTGGGGATTTGTGCGCACGGCGAAGCGGTAGGACTCAATCGTCCACGTCGTCCTGCGTGCGTCCGAACAGATGCACGATGCCCGGCGTTGCGATCGTCACGAACACGAAGCGCGACAGGTGATGGGCGCCGACGAAAATCGGGTCGATGTGCAGCGTCAGCGCCAAAGCCAGCATCGCATCCATCGCGCCAGGCGCGAAGGCGACGACGACGTCGGAGAGCTTCACCTGCGTGGTCAACGCCACGATGCCGACGAAGATGGCGGAGACGACGATGGCCACGGCGAACGAGCCCAGTGCCGCGCCGAGGTGGCCGGCGAGCGTCTTGATCCGCATTCGCGCGAAACGGCTGCCGATCAGGGCGCCGATCCCTATCAGCGCCACGCCGCGCACCCAGTCCGGCAGGCCGCCCTCGACCCATCCGGCGCCATGCAGCACGCTGGAGGCGATCATCGCGCCGAACATCCAGCTCGCCGGAAATTTGATCAGCCGCAAGACGAGCGCTGCGGCCAGCGACGCGGCGGCCAGTTCGAGCAGGTCGAGCGGCGACGCGATGGTCGTCGTCAGCGATGGTGCGGCAGAGGGCGCGACGTCCGCAATCGCCAGCACCATCGGCAGTGCGGCGGTCAGGATGATGACGCGCATGGTCTGCACCACCGCGATGCCCGGCAGGTCGGCGCCGCGCTCGACCGCCAGGATGGTGATCTGCGACAGCGCGCCGGGGCTGCCGGCCAGGAAAGCCGAGGTGCGGTCCCAGCCATGGATGCGCTGGAGGTAATAGCTCGAGCCGAACGTTGAGCAGAAAGTGGCGAGCGCAAGCAGCCCGATGGTGAGGGGATAGGCGCCGACCTGCTGCAGCAGATGGCGCGAGACGACCGAGCCCAGCGAGATGCCGAGCAGCACCAGCACGGTCTGGGTCAGGATCGGCGGCAGCGTCAGCTGGCGGCCGGCGATTGCAGCCATCCCGACCGCGATCATCGAACCCGAGATCAGTCCGCCTGGAAGGTTCGCGACGAGAAACACCAGGCCGCCGGCGGTGCCGACGACGAGCGTCTCCAGCGTGCTCAGGATCACGGCACGGCTCGGCCATCCGAACGTCAGCGAGGCGGTGATTTGCTTCACGCCACCTTATCGCCTATCGGCGGGAGGCGCACAATTGCAGGCTCGTCATGCCGCAATGCGCGAGCCTCTCACAGGTGCTCGCGAAGCATCCGGTCTTACTTCTTGTCTGCCGCAGGAGCGGCTGGAGCGACAGTGCCGGCCTTCGCTTCCTTCTTGCACTCGCGGCGGAATTTCTTGCGCTCCTTGCCCTTCAGTCCCTTGGCGTCCGCCTGCTTGGAGCATTCGAGCGACTCGGCCGAGCGCTCCATTGCCGTCTTCTTCTCGGTGGTGACAGCGGCATCGGTTTTGGCAGCGGGCGCGGCCGTCTGCGCAGACGCGGCGCCGGTGATCAGCAAGGAGGCGAGAGCGATGACGGCGAGGCGAAAGGAAAAGATCATGTGGTGCACTCTTTTCGCGAGAATGGCGAGGGGCGGGGAACGTCGGCTTGGGTTGCTGAACGCGGCATGAATGGTTGAGTAGCGGGAGTCACTAAATTTTGCCGACGCAGCTCATCGCATCCTTGTCGCAAGCGGACGACACGCTAGGATAGAAATGTTCGTTTTACTTCCGTCGGGGAAGATCAAGCAGGAGACCCAGGTATGACCATTCAGACGAAATTGTTGTGCGCGATTGCAGCGTCGGGTGTCGCGACATTGCTGGCCGGCGCGCCAGCGCAGGCGCTGACCGCGCAGGAGTGCAGCGCGAAATACCAGGCCGCCAAGAAGGACGGCTCGCTCGGGACCATGAAGTGGAATGATTTCCGCAAGGCCCAGTGCGGGGCAGACGCAACGTCTGCCGCGGCTACTCCGGCTGCTCCTGCGGAGCCGAAGCAGGCAAAGAAGGATGGGGAGCCTGCCGCCGCGCCGACGCTGCCGGCTGGCCCTGCGATCTATCCGAACGCGGTCGATCCGAAATATGCCAAGGAGACCCCCGGCAAGGCGCGTCTGCACACCTGCGTCGACCAGTACAATGCCAACAAGGCCAACAACGGCAATGGCGGCTTGAAGTGGATCCAGAAGGGCGGCGGCTATTACAGCGAATGCACCAAGAAGCTGAAGGGCGCGGCCTGAGCTCCTATCTGACACATGATGGCCGGAGCCACGCTCCGGCCATTCGTTTGATTTTCGAGCGCGATCTTCCGGACACCGCTGCACGGTTTTCCAGATCGTGCTCAGTCGAGCAGCTTCTCGGCCGATCTCGCCACCAGCTGCGACCGCCTGCGCGGACCGCGCTCGACGAACAATAGGCTCTGGCCGAAGATGAAGCAGTAGAACAGGAAGGCCTGCGCCTCGGCCTCCTCGGCCGCAAGGCCGGTTGCGCAATAGAGCTCGGCCACGTGCTTGAGCCGAGCTGCGTCCACGCTCGCCACCGCGGCCGCAGCGTCCTCGTCCGAGCGAGCCCATTGCCGGATCGCAAGCTCGATTGCCATCCCTTCCGGATTGAGCCGCTCGGAGTAAAGCTGGATGATCGCGCTTAGCCGCTCGCGGGGTGCTTGCCCGTCGAGACTTGTCTGCTGCGCGATTGCGGCGACGCGCCCCTCGCGCCAGACCTCCAGCATGGCGTTGAGCAGCGCGGCGCGGTCGGCGAAGCGTCGGTAGAAGCCGCCCTTGGTGACGCCGAGGTTCTTGGCGAGCACCTCGACCCGCACGCCTTCAACTCCTGAACGGGCGAGCTCGGCAAATCCGGCCTCGACCCAGACATCACCCTTGCCGTCCCTCATGAGGAAGCCTCGCCGATCTTGATACGGTGCCGTATTGCTAGCGCGACAAGGCGTTGATACGCTACCGTATCAACGAAAAGCAGGAGGGATTGCGATGGAGGAGATGGCCGCGTTCGAGCCGAAAAACCCTGAGTACCTCACCGCCGCGACGGCGATGTTTGCCGCCCAACCGGCGATGCGCACGCTGGGCCTGTCGATCGTGGATCTGTCGCCGGGTCGGGTCGAGCTGGCGATGCCCTATGCAACCGCCTTCACCCAGCAGAACGGCTTTGTCCATGCCGGCATCATCACCGCAGGCCTGGACAATGCCTGCGGCGTCGCCGCCTTTACCTTAATGCCGCGCGAGGCCGACATCCTCACCGTCGAGTTCAAGACGACGCTGCTCGCGCCGGCCCGGGGCGAGCGCTTCGTCTTCAGGGCCGAAGTCATCAAGCCCGGCCGCACGCTGACCTTCTGCGAAGCCAAGGCCTTTGCCCAGCATGACGGCAAAACCAAGCTGATTGCGGCCATGACCGGGACCCTGATGGCGATCATGCCTCGCCCGGCAGCTTAGTTGAGCCGGGTCCGATTCGCGTGGCAATCGCGTCCGCGGCATTCTATATGACCGGTAACAATTCCTGGTCCCCAATCGTACTTGCGACATGGGAACCGACACGGGACGAGATATGGCTGGATCTGGGAAAGAGCGCCTCATGCCGACGCGGCGCGCCGCCTTGACGCTGATCGGAGCAGGCAGCTTGGCGGCGGGCGGCATCACGTTGGCGCGCGCCGCGAGCGACGATGAGGTGCTGACCGAAGCCAAGGTGTTGCGCGATCCGGACACGCCCGTCGCCGGCAATCCCAACGGAAACGTCACCATTGTCGAATGGTCCGACTACAATTGTCCCTATTGCCGCAAGCTCGAGCCCGAACTGCGTCAGGTCGTCCAGGACGATGGCAAGGTGCGGCTCGTGATGAAGGATTGGCCGATCCTCGGGCCGGTCTCGGTCACGGCCGCGCGGACCGCGCTCGCGGCGAAATTCCAGGACAAGTACCATCAGGCCCATGACGCCATGATGGGCGTCAGCTCGCGCCTGACCGAGGCGCGCATCAACGAGCTGCTGGCGGCTGCCGGTGTCGACATGGACCGGTTGAAGCGGGATCTTGCCGGTCACGCCAAGGACATCGACGCCATCCTCAAGCGCAACAACGAGCAGGCCGAAGCCTTCGGCTTCCGCGGCACCCCGTCCTTCATCGTCGGCAAGTATCGCGTGCCCGGTGTGCTCACCATGGCCCAGTTCGAGCAGGTCATCGCCGACGCGCGCAAGGCCAAGATGAACTGACGCGCAAGGCGTCCGGGCGTGCAAAAGGACGCCGCCGCGGAACTCGCGACGGCGCCTTCTTCAGATGATCGGTCGGTATTATTTCGACGAGATCCGGACCCAGTCCTTGTGCGCGCGGTCACGCAGCGCGTCAAAATCGGCCTTCGCAACATCCCAGTTCACGATGGTGCGATTGGTGGTCGCCACCTCGCCGTTGGCGACCGACGACGTCTGCATGGAGTCATAGACGTAGACGCCGCCCGCAAGCAGCAGCGCACCCAAAATCATTCCGAAAAAAGTCTGCATGGCGAACCTCCGGTGACCGGCAACAACGTCGGCCCGGAGTGATGGTTCCGCGGCAGTGCGGCGCAGGTAAGGACGGATCGTTCACGTCCTATTCAGCCAGGCCACCAGCTCCGCGTTGATCTCGCGCGGATAGGTGTGGCTGAGGTCACCGATCTCGCGATAGGTGACATCCGCGCCCGCGGCGGAGAGCGCCGCCTGCGTCTGGCGTGCGGTCTGCACCGGAAACATCCAGTCGAGCTTGCCGTGAGTGATGAAGACCGGCAGGCCTTGCAGGCGCGTTGCGTCCGCCATCTCCGCCAGCAGCGGATGGAAGGTCGCCGCAACGGGCGCGAGGTGAGTGAAGGGCGAAGCGCTTTCGAGCCCGCTCACGTAACAGAAAGTGCCGCCGTCGCTCATGCCGGTGAGCAGCATGCGCGTGGGATCGATGCTCCAGCGTCCACGTACCGTCTCGAGGACGCGCATGAGGTTCGGCGTGTCGGTGTCGTCGCCCATCAGCGCCCAGGTCGGGCCGGTCGCTGTCGGCGCCACGAGGATCGCGCCAAGGCTGCGCGCGTCGCGCAGCCAGCTCCACAGAAAGCCGCGCCCGTTGCCGCTGCCGCCATGCAGCGCCATCACCAGCGGCATGGCGCGATCGGGCACGTAATATTCGGGGACATAGACCGAGAAGCCGCCGCGGCTGCCGGGCTCATTGTGATCGTGGAAGATGCCGGTGTGCTCGCCCGCGCCGACTTCCAGTCGCGACAGCAGATCATGATTCTCCCGATTGGCGTCGTTCAGAAAGAAGCTGCTCACCGGCGGAAACTGCACCGCCAGCGGATAGAGCGCCTCCTGCGCGCGCGGGACATGGCGAAGCGCGCGAAAGACGGCGACGAGATCGCCATTGCCACGCTCGACCTCGCGAATTCCGGCAAAGGCGGCGAGCGTCTCGTTGCAGGCGGCGTCGAGCCGCTCGCGGATGCCGGCGAATTGCTCCGGCCAGTCGCCGATCGCCGCGCGGGCCGCTCGCAGCGCCTCGTCCGGTGTGCCGATTGCGTTCATCACGGAGGCGAAAGCCGGCGGGTGCAAATGCCGCTGGAGGAAGCCGAGCGCTTCCAGCGCATTGAGCAGCGGCGGCAGCACGGCCACGATGTCGTCCACCACGGCCTCGGTCATCGCCCGCTTCCTCAAGCCTCGTGATCAGTGCAGCTTCGGCGCCTTCAGGAGCTTGAAGCGGTCGGTCGAGGTCACCGCGACGTCGAAGGTGACGCCCTCGTGGTGAACGGTCAGCGGCACGTCGACGCCGGCGGGGCCGAGCGCCCACATCTTCCTGTAGAAGGCGCTCTGGCTCGTGACTTTCTCGCCGTCCACGGCGAGGATGACATCGCCGGTCTTGAGCTCGGCGCGGGCGGCCGGGCCGTTCGCTGAGATCCCGATCACCACCACGCGGTTGTCGATCTCGGTCGAGAAGAGCCCGAGCCAGGGCCGCGCCGGCTTGTGGACGCGGCCGAATTTGCGCAAGTCCTCCAGGATGGGCTTCAACAGATCGATCGGCACGATCATGTTCACGTGCTCGGCCTTGCCGTCGCGTTCGCGCTCCAGCTGGAGGGAGCCGATGCCGATCAACTCGCCGCGCTCGTTGAGCAACGCGGTGCCGCCCCAGTTCGGATGCGCGGGATAGGTGAAGATGGCTTCATCCAGCAGATATTCCCAATAACCGGCGAATTCCTGCTTGGCCACGATCTGGCTGGCGACCGAGCGTGTGCGGCCGCCGGCGCCGCCGACCACGACGCGGTCGCCGATCCGGGTTTCGGCCGAGTTGCCGAGCGGCAAGGGGTCGACGTCGAGCCGGCCGAGCGCCTGCACCAGCCCGAAACCGGTCTCGGAATCGAAGCCGAGCACATGACCTTCTACCACGCGTCCGTCGGCGCGGTGCAGCCAGACCGACTCTGCCTCGGTGATGAGATAACCGATCGTGAGCACCAGCCCGTCGTCGATCACGACGCCGTTGCCGGCGCGCTCGGTGCCCAGCGTTTCGGCGCTGAACGCGTCCGGCGGGATGATGGCGTGCAGGCCGACGACGGATGCGAGCGCGCGGTCGAGATCGAAACCATAGTCGCTCGCGCGCGGCTGGTTCGCCGGCGGCACTCTCCATTCTGTCAGAGCGGGCATGGAGTCCTCCTGGCTGAGAGCATCGCTCCGGAAGGGCTGGTGGAACGAGGCACGAAGCAAGCATAATTTAGGCCGGAGGATGCCGTCTTGAAAGCCTCGTTCCAAACTATTCGTGAGAACGCCGGGTGAAATCTTTGAAATGTGCGCAACCGGTTCGTGCGCTCGGCGAGCAGGCCGCGCCTATCCGACATGGCCCGCATGGCTGGTGTCCGGGGAGGTGCTAGGCGCCGTGCAGTGAAGCTGCTAACGCTTGCCGCTTCGTTTGGCCGAGACATCACGGACGACAAGCATGGACAACCGCAGCGACATCTGGCGTGGCATCGATACGATCAAGGCGCGTTTCATCGATCTCAGCGACAGGGTCTGGGGCATGCCCGAGGTGTGCTACACCGAGGCGCGGTCCGCCGCGCAGCATCTTGCCGAGCTGCGCCATCAGGGATTCCGGATCACCGAGAACGTCGCCGGCATCCCGACCGCGCTGATGGGGGAGTCGGGCGAGGGCGGTCCGGTCATCGCCTTCATGGGTGAATACGACGCGCTGCCGGGCCTCAGCCAGGAGGCGGGTGTCGCCGAGCATCGCCCGGTCGAGACCGGCGGTCACGGTCACGGCTGCGGTCACAATCTGCTCGGTTCCGCCGCGCTGCTCGCTGCGACCGCGGTGAAGGACTGGCTGGCCGAGAACAAGGTGCCCGGCCGCGTGCGCTATTACGGCTGCCCCGCGGAAGAAGGCGGCGCGGCAAAAGCCTTCATGGTGCGCTCCGGCGCGTTCGAGGGCGCGGACATCGCCATCACCTGGCATCCGCACAGCTTCTGGGAGGTCGCGGTCACGCCGTCGCTCGCCAATACGCGCGCCGACTTCATCTTTACCGGCCGCACGTCGCATGCCGCGGCCTCACCGCATCTCGGCCGCTCGGCGCTCGATGCGGTCGAGCTGATGAATGTCGGCGTGAACTACATGCGCGAGCACATGCCGAGCGACGCGCGCGTGCACTATGCACTGCTCGACACCGGCGGCATCGCGCCGAACGTGGTGCAGGCCCATGCGCGCGTGCGATATTCGATCCGCGCCCGCGATCTTCCCGGCATGAACGAACTGGTCGAGCGCGTGTCTAAGATCGCGCAGGGCGCGGCGCTGATGACAGAGACCAAGGTCGAGATGAAGATCATCTCCGCGGTCTCCAATATCCTGCCGAACGCGCCGCTGGAACAGGCGCTGCACCAGGTGATGGAAGAGCTCGGACCGCCGCATTTTGACGATGCGGACAGGAGGTTTGCTGGCCAGATCCGCGCAACGCTGAGCGACAAGGATATCGACTCTGTCTATTACGCGATCGGCATGGAGCCGACGGACCGCCCGCTGGCCGACTTTCTGGTGCCGCTCGATGCCAAGCGCAACCCGCTGGTCGGCTCGACCGATGTCGGCGACGTGAGCTGGGTGGTGCCGACGGTGCAGGTGCATGCACCGACCGTTGCCATCGGGACGCCCTTCCACACCTGGCAGGTGGTGGCGCAGGGCAAGAGTCCGCATGCCCACAAGGCGATGGTGCAGGCGGCGAAGGCTATGGCGGGTCTCGGCATCAGGGCACTGACGGAACCGGAGCTGATCAAGGCGGCCAAGGCAGATCTTCAGAAGCGGACGGCCAAGACGCCTTACGTCTGTCCGTTGCCGGATCACGTCGCCCCGCCGCTCGACATGTCCAAGATCTAGATCCAAGATCTGGATCCAAGACCCCCAGAATTCCGAGTTCATGTTCGCCTGATCGGGCGAACAAATTTTCCGCACTGCAGCGCGCGATCCGGGACGTTTTGATGCCGGATTGCCGAACGGATGGGCTGCGGAATGCAAGTTTTGCCCAACAGACAGCCAGAAGACCGTTTGCACACACACGGTCCCAGTTGACGTGCACCCCATTCGGTGTGCCATCTACTGCCAGCCAAATGGGCTGCCGTGCTTCTCGGCGGCTGTCATCACTATGGGAACCAGACGGGGGACAACCATGCTGGATAAAGAACTGCGTTCGATGATCGGCCAGGTGAAGGATGGGCGGATGGATCGCCGCGCCTTCATCCAGCGCATGGCCGCTGTCGGTCTTACCGCACCATTGGCCAACCAGATTCTCGCGCTCGGCGGTGTCGCCATGGCGCAGAGTCCTGCTGTCTATAAGCCGACCAAGCGCGGGGGCGGCGGCCCTCTCAAGCTGTTGTGGTGGCAGGGGCCGACGCTGCTGAATCCGCATTTCGCGACCGGCACCAAGGACCAGGACGGGTCGCGGCTGTTCTACGAGCCGCTCGCAAGCTGGGACGCCGACGGCAATCTCAATCCGATTCTCGCCGCAGAGATTCCCTCGGTTGCAAACGGTGGTCTCGCCGCCGATGCCAAATCGGTGGTCTGGAAAATCAAGCCGGGTGTCAAATGGCACGACGGCAAACCGCTCACCGCCGACGATTTCGTGTTCACATGGCAATATGCCAGCGATCCCGCAACGGCCGCCGTCAGCATCAGCACCTACGGTCAGATCACGGTCGAGAAGGTGAGCGATCTTTCGATTCGCATCCTGTTCAAGACTCCGACGCCGTTCTGGGCAAATGCCTTCGTCGGCGCATATGGCTGCGTTCTCCCGAAGCATCTGTTCGCGGACTACAAGGGCTCGAAGTCCCGTGAGGCGCCGAACAATCTGGCCCCCGTGGGCACCGGCCCCTACAAATTCGTGGAGTTCAAGCCGGGCGATGTGGTCCGCGGGCAGCTCAATCCCGACTACCATATGCCCAACCGGCCGCACTTCGACACGATCGAAATGAAGGGCGGCGGTGATGCCGTCTCCGCTGCCCGCGCGGTGATCCAGACCGGCGAATTCGATTTCGCCTGGAACATGCAGGTCGAGGACGACGTCCTGTTGCGCCTCGAGAAGGGCGGCAAGGGCAAGACTGTCTACGCCACCGGCGGCGACATCGAGTTCATTGCGATCAACTTCACCGATCCGCACACCGAGGTCGATGGCGAACGGTCGTCGATGAAGACCAAGCACCCGATCCTCTCGGATCCGAATGTGCGGAAGGCACTTGCCTTGCTGGTCGACCGCGAGTCCGTCAAGAAGGCGATCTACGGTCGTGCAGGCCGCACCACCGCCAACTACCTCAACGGTCCCGAGAAATTCGTTTCCAAGAACACCTCGTGGGAGTTCAACATCGAGAAGGCCTCGAAGATGCTCGACGATGCTGGATGGAAGGTCGGATCGGACGGCATCCGCGAGAAAGACGGAAAGAAGTTCAAACTTCTATACCAGACATCGACCAACGGTCCGCGCCAGAAGACCCAGGCGATCGTCAAGCAGGCTTGCCAGAAGGCCGGCATCGATGTGGAGCTGAAGTCCGTCGTTGCCTCGGTGTTCTTCTCGTCGGACGTTGCCAATCCCGACACCTACCCCAAGTTCTATGCCGACATCGAGGAGTTCCAGATCCCGATGACGCAGCCGGATCCGGCGTTGCACATGCGCCGCTACATCTCCGCCAACGTGGCCACCAAGGAGAACAAATGGCAGGGGCAGAATTTCCCGCGATACGTCAACAAAGACTATGATGCCGCCATTGCGGCGGCCGAGACCGAAACCGATCCGGTCAAGCGCGCCGCGCTCTACATCAAGTGCAACGACCTGCTTTGGCAGGACACCGTGTTCATTCCGGTGATGCATCGCCTTAAGGTGGAAGCCGCGGCCAACACCCTGAGGCCAGCGCTGAGCGGCTGGGCGAACGAGACTGACAACATCCAGGACTGGTACCGGGAGGCTTGATCGCAGGCTAGACGGGGGTCCTCCCTATGAGTCAGTACGTCCTGCGTCGCCTCTTGATCGCCATTCCGAGCCTGCTGGCCATCTCGCTTGTGCTGTTCGTCGTGCTCGCGCTCGCCCCCGGCGATCCGTTCTCGGAACTGGCGACCAATCCGAACGTGCCACCCGAAGTGCAGGCCGCACTTCGGGCCAAGTTCGGGCTCGACGATCCGATCTACCTTCGTTACCTGCACTGGCTCAACGCCATGCTGCACGGCGACTGGGGTTTCTCCTTCGTCAGCCGGATGGACGTCGACACGTTGATCCTCCAACGCCTTCCGGCCACGCTCTACGTGATCGGTTCGGCGCAGATCCTGGCGCTCCTGATCGCGATTCCCGTCGGCGTCTATGCCGCCACCAAGCCGTATTCGCTATTCGACCAGATCGCGAATACGCTCGCCTTCGTCGGCTTCTCGCTGCCGACCTTCTTCACCGGCATTCTGTTCATCCTGATCTTCTCGGTCACGCTGGACTGGCTGCCCTTCGTCTATACCACGGACATCAAGGCGACCGGCATTCATTGGGTGCTGGAGATGATCCGGCAGGCGATCATGCCGGTGGCGGTGCTCGGCCTGTTCCAGGCGGCGTCGATGACGCGCTTCGTACGTTCGGCGATGCTCGACGTGATCCGGCTCGACTATGTCACCACGGCCCGTGCCAAGGGCCTTGGTCAGGCCACCGTCATCGTCAAGCATGTGATGCGCAACGCCATGATCCCGGTCGTCACGCTCATCGCGTTGCAGATGCCCGCGGTGTTCGGCGGCGCCATCGTCACCGAGCAGATCTTCCGCATCCCAGGCATCGGCTCGCTTCTGATCACCTCCATCCTTTCCAACGACACACCGGTGGTGATGGCCGTCACCTTCGTCTTCGCGTGCCTCGTCGTGCTGTTCAATCTCATCGCGGACGTCCTCTATGGCTGGCTTGACCCTCGCATCTCCCTCCGCTGAGCGGCGGGTCTACTCGCCCTGGCGCGAGACGTGGCGACGCTACAGCCGCCACAAGCTTGCCGTTGTCAGCGCTTTCCTGCTCCTGGTTCTTGTCCTGGCGGTGGTGTTCGGTCCGTTCGTTTGGCGGGTCAAGATCGATGAGATCGACATTGTGGCGGGTCTGCAGGGGCCGTCGCTGGCCCATCCGTTCGGTACTGACGACCTCGGGCAGGACATCCTCGCCCGCATGATCTATGGCGGGCGCATCTCGCTCGCGGTCGGTCTGGCCGCGATGCTGGTTTCGGTCTTTATCGGCGTGCTGATCGGCGCGCTGGCCGGTATGTCGCGCGGCGCGCTCGGACACGGCCTGATGTGGCTGACGGATCTGTTCCTGTCGCTGCCGCAATTGCCGCTGCTCTTGCTCCTGATCTATCTCTTCCGCGACGGGCTGAAGCAGGTGTTCGGGCCCGAAGGCGGCATCTTCATCCTGATCGTGCTGGTGATCGGGGGGCTCCGCTGGATGCCGGTCGCGCGCCTCGTGCGCGCGCAGTTCCTGTCGATCCGCGAAAAGGAATTCGTGGAGGCTGCACGTGCGCTCGGCGCAAGTCCGCTGCGGCAGGTGATAAAGCACATTCTGCCCAATGCGCTTGGTCCGGTGATCATCGCGGGCACCATCGACGTCGCCGCCGCCATCATCGCGGAATCGACGCTGTCGTTCCTCGGACTCGGCTTTCCGCCGGATACCCCGACCTGGGGCCGACTGCTGTACGACGCCAAGGATTTCCTCGATATCGGCCCGCATTGGGCGTTGTTTCCGGGCGGCGCGATCTTCATCGCGGTGGTCGCCATCAACTTCATCGGCGACGGCCTGCGTGACGCGCTCGATGCGCGGCGGGTGATCTGATGGCGCCGCTGCTCGAGATCAAGGGCCTCAAGACCCACTTCTCCACCGACGACGGCATCCTCCAGGCCGTCGACGGCGTCGACATCACCATCAACAAGGGGGAGACGCTCTGCGTCGTCGGCGAGTCCGGCTGCGGCAAGACCGTCACCGCAATGTCGATCCTGAAGCTGATCGCGATGCCGCCGGGCCGGATCGCGGCGGGCCAGATCATCTTCGAGGGCCGCGATCTCGTTCCGCTGACGAGCAATCAGCTCGACGAGATCAGGGCCAAGGAGATCGGCTTCATCTTCCAGGAGCCGATGACCTCGCTCAACCCGGTGCTCACCATCGGCGAGCAGATCGCCGAGAGCCTGCGCCGCCACGAGGCGGTGACGAGAAAACAGGCCCTGGAACGCACCATCGAGATGCTGAAGCTGGTGCAGATCCCGAACGCGGAAGGCCGCGTGCACAATTATCCGCACCAGTTCTCCGGCGGCATGCGCCAGCGCGTGATGATCGCGATGGCGCTCGCCTGCAAGCCGAAGCTGATCATCGCCGACGAGCCGACCACCGCGCTCGACGTCACCATCCAGGCGCAGATCCTCGACCTCTTGCAGGACATGAAGGACCGCTTCGGCATGGCGGTGATGCTGATCACCCATGCCATGGGCGTCGTCGCGGAGACGGCGCAGCGCGTGGTCGTGATGTATGCCGGCAAGGTGGTGGAGGAGGCGCTCGTCGACGACCTCTTCGGCGACCCCCGCCATCCCTATACGCAAGGGTTGATCCGCTCGATCCCGCGCATCGACCTCGACGCCGAGCACAAGACGCGGCTCGAGGCGATCGGCGGCTCGGTGCCGATCCTGATCAATCCGCCGGTCGGCTGTCGCTTCGCGCCGCGCTGCAAGTTCGCCATGAACGTCTGCACCGAGAGGGAGCCGCTGTTGCGCGAGATTGCGCCCGGCCATCGCATGGCCTGTCACTTGGGAGATACCGGCCTCGGAGGCGCAGCATGAGCGAACCGTTGCTGCGCGTCAGCGGCCTGAAGAAACATTTTCCCGTGCTCGGCGGCCTGCTGTCGCGGCAGGTCGGCACCGTCTATGCGGTCGACGGCGTGTCGTTCTCGGTCAACCGGGGCGAGACGCTCGGCCTCGTCGGCGAGTCCGGCTGCGGCAAATCGACGACGGGTCGCTGCGTGCTGCGCCTGATCGAGCCGACGGACGGCGAGGTCACCTTCGACGGCCAGGACGTGCGCAAGCTCGGCGGCAACGATCTGCGCGCGATGCGGCGGAACATGCAGCTGGTATTCCAGGACCCGTTCGCCTCGCTCAATCCGCGCATGACGGTCGGCGCGATCCTCGGCGAGGCCTTCACCATCCACAATCTGGCGACCTCCGCCAAGGAGCGTGAGGAGCGCGTCGCGGGCCTGCTGGTCAAGGTCGGGCTCAAGGCCGAGCACATGCGGCGCTATCCGCATGAATTCTCCGGCGGCCAGCGCCAGCGCATCGTGATCGCGCGCGCGCTCGCGGTCGAGCCGAAGCTGATCGTCTGCGATGAGCCGGTGTCCGCGCTCGACGTGTCGATCCAGGCCCAGGTCATCAACCTCCTGGAGGATCTTCAGGCCGAACTGAACCTCACCTATCTCTTCGTCGCGCACGACCTCTCGGTGGTCGAGCACATCTCCGACCGCGTCGCCGTGATGTATCTCGGCCGTATCGTCGAGCTGGCGAAAGCGAGCGACCTCTACCGCACTCCGCAGCATCCCTACACCAGGGCGCTGCTGTCTGCGGTGCCGGTGCCCGACCCAAAGCTCAAGCGCGAACGCATCCGTCTCAAGGGCGACGTGCCGAGTCCGATGAAGCCGCCGTCAGGCTGTCACTTCCACACCCGCTGCCCGATCGCTCAGCCGCGCTGCGCCGAGGTCGCGCCGGAGCTGAGGGAAGGGGCGGGCGGGCACTTCGTGGCGTGTCATCTGGCCTGACCTATGTTACCCGAAGGGAGCCGGTATTCCGAAGGACTTCCGGAACGCGTTCACCGACGTGGGATGTGCAAACAGGCCATGTGCCGAGATTGCGGATCGGCCGCGACCTCGGGACCGCCGTCACTCCTCCAGCGTGAAGCCGACGCGCAAGGTGACTTGAAAGTGGCCGACCGTACCGTTCTCGATGTGACCGCGCGTCTGCACCACCTCGAACCACTTCATTTCGCGAACGGTCTTCGAGGCGCGGCCGATCGCGTTCTTGATCGCGTCCTCGATCGAGGTCTCGGACGATCCGACCAGGTCCAGAATCTTGTAGACGTGGTCTTTCTCGGCTGCGGGCATGATGGCCTCCCTCGGTTGTGCGGCACGCATCGACGCGTGGGCTTCCATTTGAACGACCGCCGGCCGGTCCGGTTCCGTCCTGCGCGATGCCCCCGCATGCGCCATTCGAGGTGGAGCGGCTGGTGCTGGGCTGCTAAGCGCTATCCATGGACACGGCACGGCGCGACAGGACGATCGGCTCACTCTGCCTGGGCGTGACGGCATGCGGCTGGGCACTGAACTGGCCGCTGATGAAGCTTCTGCTCCAGCAATGGCCGCCGCTGTTCGCGCGCGGCCTTGCGGGCGTTTGCGCCTCGCTCATTCTCGCCGCCCTGGTGCTGAGCCGGAAGGAGTCCTTCGCCGTTCCGCGCGAAGTCGTCCCGCGGCTTCTGTTTGCGACCTTCACCAACGTCTTCGCCTGGATGGGGCTCGGCACGGTCGCGATGAAATATGTGAGCGTGAGCGAGGGCGCTCTGCTCGCCTACACCATGCCGATCTGGGCGATGCTGTTCGCCTGGCCGGTGCTCAACACGCGGCCGGCGCCCCGGGACATTTTCGGGCTCGTCCTCGGCGTTGCCGGCGTCACGCTGCTCCTGAGCGGCAACGGCCTTGCGTTCAGCGCCGACAAGCTGCTGGGCATCGTGCTCGCGCTGCTCTGCGCCATCCTCTTCGCCCTCGGCAACGTGCTCAACCGCAAGCCGCTGCCGATGCCGCCGCTGGTCGTCGTTGTCTGGCAGGTCGGGCTCGGCTGCGCCACGATGCTGATCCTCGGCGTCGTGTTCGAGCATCCCGATATCACCGCGATTACCCCGCTGGGACTCGGCTGCTTCGCCTACATGACGCTGGTGCCGATGGGCCTCTGCTACGTCACCTGGTTCGAGACGCTGCGCCGTCTGCCACCGACCACGGCCTCGACCGGCATGCTGATCGTGCCGGTGATCGGCGTGATCTCCGCCGCCATCATTCTGGGCGAGCCGCTGGGCTATCGCGAATGGACGGCGATGGCGCTCACGCTCGGCGGCGTGACGCTCGCTCTGCAGCGGGGATAACCTGCGGAGGCCCGCCCTACGGATCGAGCTCCGTATCCCAGTAGAGATAGTCGAGCCAGCTGTCGTGCAGATAGTTCGGTGGAAACAACCGGCCGTTGCGGTGGAGCTGGTGCACGGTCGGCGCGAACGCGCTCTGGCGCGGAAACATCTTTGCTTGCGCCGGCGTCAGGTTGCCCTTGCGCAGATTGCACGGCGAGCATGCCGCGACCACGTTCTCCCAGGTGGTCTGGCCGCCTTTGCTGCGCGGGATGATGTGATCGAAGGTGAGGTCTTCTGGCGAGCCGCAATATTGGCAGGCGAAACGATCGCGCAGGAAGACGTTGAAACGGGTGAAGGCCGGATGAGTGGTCGGCTTGACGAATGATTTGAGCGAGACGACGCTGGGGAGCTGCATCTGCAGCGTGGGACTGTGGACCGCCTGATCGTAATGCGCGACGATGTTGACGCGGTCGAGGAACACCGCCTTGATCGCGTCCTGCCACGACCACAACGACAGTGGGTAGTAACTCAGCGGCCGGAAGTCCGCATTCAGCACCAACACCGGCCAACTGCCTTGCGAGACATGTGCGTTCAAGTAACGCTCCCGGCCTCCAATGTACGCTGCGAAGCAGCATGTAGTGACATACTACATGCAGCGTGACGGGATTGTGAAGCCCGTTGAGCGACTTATTCAGGCGCGAGCAATGCGGCGGCGGGGTGGCAAAAGCGGTCAAAACGCTGCGATCCCAGCGGGCGTGTGAAACCGCTTGTCCAGTACCTCATGGACTTGCAATGACGGCTACTCCCGTACCCGCTCCAGCTTCTGCAGGCACCGCGTCGTGCGCACCGCGGCCGGCATCTCCTCGTCCGGAAAGCTGGACTGCCAGTTGGTGACGCCGACCTCGCCGACATAAATGTCGCCCTTCGAGTCCAGTGCGATGCCATGCGGTGCCAGGAACTTGCCGCTGGCAAGGCCCGGACCTTCCTCGCCGCCCAACCGTGCGATGCGATTTCCCTTGGCGTCCACGATCGACAGTCGGGGGCCGAGATTGGGCACATTGCGGTTGATGGCAAGGCCGGGGCCGAGTTCACCGATCACGAAGGTGGGACTCCTGCCGCCGCAGCAGCACAGCGCACAGGGCCGATGCAGATTGTTCCACTGCGTCTCGTACTTGCCCTCGCCGTTGAACACCTGCACGCGATGGTTCTCGCGGTCGGCGACATAGACCCAGCCGTCGGCGTCTGTGGCGATATTGTGCACGATATTGAACTGGCCGGGATCGGTGCCCGGCTCGCCCCAGCTTTTTATCAGCTTGCCGTCCGGCGTGAACTTGTGCACGCGGGCGTTGCCGTAACCGTCGGAGACGTAGATCTCGCCCTTCGGCGAGAGCGCAGTGTGGGTGCAGCGGTGGAACGGCTCGCCGCTCATGAACGGCGCCGGCTTTGCCGGGATGCCGATCGTGAGCAGCACCTTCCCTTCCGCAGTGCATTTTCGCACGGTGTGATCGCCGTCGTCGGTGCAATAGAGATGGTCGTCGGCATCGATGTGCAGTCCGTGCGCGCGGGAGAACAGGCCTTCGCCCCAACTGCGCAAAAAGTTTCCCTCGCGATCCAGCACCACCATCGGGTGTGCGCCGCGGTTGAAGACGTAGATGCGGTCCTTGCTGTCAACGGCGACCGAGGCGACGTCCGTGAGCTGCCAGCCGTCCGGGAGCTTGGCGAAGTCTTCGACAACGCGGTAGCGGTGCTCGCCGGCGCCGAGAATGGCGGGCATTTGGTCTCTCCTCACCCGTTGCAGAGATACGCATCGCGTCCAACGACGCGAGGGTTAAGCCGTGCCCTCCTCACGCCCCAAAATCCCTTCCTCGATCGCCTTGATCTGGAGCGCGAGGTATTTCGAATTGATGCGGCATTGTGCGAGGCTACCGGCGATGAACCAGAGGCCGGGTTGCTTCGTGCGCGCATACATGTTGCGCAGCTCGAATCCGTCGCCGAAGCCCCAGATCGGGCCGACACGGTCGGCGACACCATCGCCGAACAGCTTTCTCACCAGATATTCCTGCGGCTTGTAGCCGGTCGAAAGCACGATGAGGTCGGCCGCAATGGTCGAGCCGTCCTTCATCCGGGCGCCCTCGGCAACGAAGCTGTCGATATCGGAGAACTGCTTGAGCCTGATCTTGCCCTCGAGGATCAGGTTCGAGCAGCCGACGTTGAAATAATACCCGCCGCCACGGGTGAGGTATTTGAACTGCCAGCCGGTCCCGGCCTCGCCGAAGTCGAGCTTGAAGCCGACGCGGGCGAGGCCCTCGAGCAGCTCCTTGTCGAGCTCCTTCGACTGCTCGGTCAGCATCACGTGCGTCTTCTTCGCGAGCGGCGTCGGCATCGACGCCGCGATCAGATCATTGTCCTCAAGCGTACCCTCGTTGTAGGTGGCGTAAGCGAGCTGCGCTGAGGGTTCGATGTTGGTAACGAGTGTCGGCGAGCGCTGGACCAGCGTCACTTCGGCGCCGCTGGAATACAGGTCCTGCGCGATGTCGTGGCCGCTGTTGCCGGTGCCGATGACGATGGCGCGCTTGCCGGTCCAGTTCTCACCGTCTTCGTAGCGGCTCGAATGCACCAGCGTGCCCTTGAAATTGGAAAGCGTCGGAATGTCCGGAATATTGGCGATGCCGCTGACGCCGGTCGCCATGATCACATGGCGCGGATGCATGGTGCGTCGGCTGCCATCGGCACGGCGCAGCCTCACGGTCCAGTGGCCCTTCGCCTCCTCGTACGCGCCGCCTTCGAACTCGGTGCCGGTCCAGAAGTTCAGCTCCATGGCATCGACGTAAGCTTCGAACCAGTTGGCGAGCTTGTCCTTCGGGATGTAGGTCGGCCAGTTCGGCGGGAACGGCATGTAGGGGAGATGATTGACCTGCACCTGGTTGTGCAGGGTGAGCGCGTGATAGCGCTTGCGCCAATTGTCCCCGATCCGCGCCTCGCGGTCGACGATCAGGGCGTCGACCTTCAACTGCCTCAGCCGCGCCGCTATCGCAAGCCCGGCCTGGCCGCCGCCAACCACCAGCACGGCCGGGTCGCGGTCGGCGTAGTCGCGCGAGGCGTTGCGGAGATCGAGCCAGTTCGGCCCGCGGAAATCGCGCGAATAGGCCTGGCCCCGCGGGCGTGACGCGCCGAGCTGTTCCTCGAAGCCTTTGAGCTCCTCGAGCGCAGTGAGCAGCGTCCATGCCTTGAAGCGATCGCCATCGGCGGCGTCGGGCACCAGTCGCAGGACGCCGCTGCCGCGGCCGATCGCCGTCTCGAAATTGAAGATGGTTTCGATGGTGTTGGTGCCGGCGCGCGCGATCCAGCGCGGCGGCGCGCGATTGGGCGCGATCTTGAAATGCGACGGTGTGGCTCTGGGAGCAAGCGTCGCGAGCTGCTGCACGATCGCATCCCGGCCCGCGACCGTCTGCAGGTTCCAGCTCAGCGCCAGCACATCGCGCCAGAAGCCATCGGTGAGGAAGAGGCGCTCCAGCGCGGCGGGATCGGGCCTGCCCAGGATGCGCTCGAACGTATCGAGCCAGGCCTGTGCGGCGATGGCAATATCCTTGGTCTTGTCGAGCATGCGCGACCTCATGGCCGTATTCGCGGCGTTTCCTCTGAGGCTGACGCTATACGGTTTCGTCGCCCGCCAAAAGCCGCGAACCCGAGCGAGCCCGGCATGCGGCCCTGCTCGGACGGAATATGGCTTCGGCGTATTCGGGGCTCAGGTCGCGAGCACGCCCTCTCGCTTCTTCACGGCGCGGTAATAGCTCCACCACAGATGCGCCGCCGCACCGCGCAGCGGGCGCCAGGGTTCGGCGAGCGGTGCCATCTGCTTCTCCGTCGGTCGCGCCTTGAGGCCTAGCCCGATCCGGATGCCCTCCTGCACGGCGAGGTCGCCGGCCGGCCAGGCATCGCCATGGCCCAGGCAGAACAGCAGGTAGACGTCGGCGGTCCAGGGGCCGATGCCGGGCAGCGCGATCAGCGTGTGATGCGCGGCATCGGCATCTTCCTCCGCGAGCACGTCCAGATTCAGCCGCTCGGAGGCGATCTCGCGGGCGAGATGTTTGAGCGTCTTGATCTTGGCGGTGGAGAGGCCGAGCCGTCCCAGCCGGTCGGTGCGGGCCCGTCGCACGGCGTCGTGATCAAACGGATCGAAGGCGGCCGAAAGACGCCCCCAGATCGCCGCGGCGCTCGCGGTGGAAAGCTGCTGCCCGCAGACGATGTGCGCGAGCCCGGTAAAGCCCGGCTCGCGCCGCCGCAGCGCCGGCATGCCTGCGATCTCCAGAATCGGCTTCAGCCGCGGATCGCGCTTGATCAGCGCGTGGACGGCCTCTTCGAGATCGGACTGGGTTTCGAGATGGATGGTCATGGTGTTTGGCTCGTGCTGCGCGGGCTTGACCCGTGCATCCATCTCCTATCGTAACAGAGTCCTTGGACGATGGATGGTCGGGTCAAGCCCGGCCATGACGAGATTCATCTGATGGCACAACCCGTTTTCCGATTTGCCCCCAGCCCCAATGGCCTCCTGCATCTCGGCCACGCCTATTCCGCGCTGCTCAACTTTGATCGCGCGCGAGAGACCGGCGGGCGGATGTTGCTGCGGATCGAGGACATCGATGCGACACGCTCCCGGCCGGACTATGAGACGGCGATCTACGAGGATCTCGCCTGGCTCGGAGTTGCCTGGGAGACGCCGGTGCGACGGCAGTCGGAGCATCTCGCCGACTATCGTGCTGCGTTGGAAAAGCTGTCTGCGCTTGGTCTCGTCTATCCCGCCTTCGAAAGCCGCGCCGAGATCGCAAGGCTCATCGCCGCGCGCGAGGTGGAAGGGCCATGGCCGCGCGATCCCGACGGTGCGCCGCTTTATCCCGGCGCCGCCAGATCACTGTCGGCTGACGAGCGGTCGCAGTTGATCGCCTCGGGCGCGCCCTATGCGCTGCGGCTCGACATGCCTGCCGCCTGCCGCCGTGCCGCCCGTCTGAGTTGGAATGAGCTCGGCGAGGGGCCGGCCGGCGAGCACGGCATCGTCCCGGCGCGGCCGGAGGCGTGGGGCGACGTGATCCTCGCCCGCAAGGAGACGCCGACCAGCTACCATCTGTCGGTGGTGGTCGACGACGCGCTCCAGGGCGTCAGCGAGATCGTGCGGGGCCGGGACCTGTTTTACGCCACCGCGGTGCACCGCTTGCTCCAGGTCCTGCTCGGCCTGCCGGAGCCCGCCTACCGCCATCACCGGCTGATTCGCGATGAGGCGGGCCGGAAGCTGTCGAAATCGAGCCGGTCGACCGGTTTGCGCGCCTTGCGCGCGGCCGGCGTCACGCCCGCTCGCATCCGCCAGCTGGTGGGATTAGATTAAGTTTCTCTGGGGGTTAGCAAAACGTCGCCGTGACTCCGGGCGTTCCTCCGTGCCATGCTTGGCCAGCGCGGGGTTCGAAGAGAGTACTTCGAAGGGGATTCATGGCGGCGAAAACGCGTCCAGTGCGCACAACACGGACGTCCAGGCGGCTGCCTCGAAAGCGGTCCGGGGCGGCCGGAAAGGCGCGTAAGCGCAGCAACACGACCGTCGCGCCGGGCGTGGTCCAGGCAGCGCTGGCTGCCTTTGCTCATGAGGTCCGCACCCCCCTGACCGGCATTCTGGCGATCAGCGACCTGCTCGCGACGTCAGATCTCGGGGAACGAGAGCGGCGCTGGGCCGACACCATCAAAGCCGGTGCCGAGCATCTGGCGAGCCTTGCCACGCTGTTCGTGGACGCTGCCCGAACCGGCAAGGGAACGGGGAAGGGCGGCAGCACGCTGCGGCAGGACCTGTTTGACCTGAGGACGCTTGCCCGCAGCGCCGGCGATTCGCTGGCCGGCCGCGCCGCTGCCAAGGGTCTCCAGGCCGAGGTTGATATCTCGGAAAAGCTCCCCGGACTTGTGGTCGGTGATCCCGTCCGCCTGCGCGCCGCGCTCGAGAACCTGATCGACAACGCCGTGAAATTCACCGACCAAGGCGGCGTGGCGCTCGCGGTCGCGCCATGGCGTCCCGGTAAAGGTAGAGCGAAGGGCAAGGGCAGGGTCGGCGTCGCCTTCGCGGTGTCCGACAGCGGCATCGGCCTCACCATGGCCGAGATCAAGCGGCTGTTCCGCCCGTTCACCCAGGCCAATGTCACCATCGCCTCGCGCTTCGGCGGCGCCGGCCTGGGGCTTTCCTCGGTCAAGCAATTGGCGCGTGCGATGGGCGGCGACATCACGGTCGTACCGCGTCGCGGTGGCGGTGCCACCTTCGTGCTGACGGTGTCGCTGGACGCAAGCGGATCAGGCAAGAGCCGCAAGGCGAAGGACGGCAGCGATCCCGAGGCGATCGCCGCCCTTCGCGTGCTCAGCGTCGAGGATAATCCGTTCGGCCGCGTCGTGCTCAACACCATTCTGACCGAGCTTGGCCATCACGCCGAGTTCATCGGGCGCGGCGAGGATGCCGTGAACCGGTTGGAGCAGGGCGCATTCGACGCGGTGCTGATGGACATGGTGCTGCCGGGCATCGACGGCGTCGAAGCTATCCGGCGGATCCGGACCCTGCCGTCTCCGCTGGCTCAGATCCCGATCATTGGCGTGTCCGGCCGCGGCGAGGACGAGGCGGCCTCGCGCGAGGCCGGTGCCGACGCCTTCCTCGTCAAGCCTGTGTCTCCCCGGGCTTTAGCGACTGCGCTGCTTGAAGCGACACGCCGTGAGGAAGCCGAGACTTGATGATCGCGGCGTTGAGCTCGCCGCCGTAAACGAAGATCGCGGCGATGAAATACAGGAACACCAGCGCGATGATCACCGAGGCGAGGCCCGCATACATCGTCACGTAATTGTTGGCGAAGCGCGCCAGATACTGTCCGAAGACGATGCCGGAGATCAGCGACGCCACCACGGTGAAGATGATGCCCGGCATGATCTGGAGGAAGCTGCGTCGCCCCGCCGGCAGCCAGGCGTGCAGGATGAACAGCGCCAACACCAGCGCGCTGATGGTGATGCCGTAGCGCAGCCAGGTGAGAATGCTTTCGTTCGATTCGACGAACAGTGGAATGTGGCGCCGTGCGGCCTCGATGATCAGCGGACCGAGCACGATCAGGAACGCCATCGCGAGCGCAGTGAAGGCTGCGATGAGCGTGTAGGCAATCGATTCCAGCCGCAGCCAATACCAGCTCCGCATCTCCACCACCGCGTAGGCACGGTTGAGCGCCACCCGCAGCGCCTCGACGCCGTTGGAGGCGAAATAGACAGACAGCGCCGCGCCGATGGTCAGAAGTCCGGTGCGGGTAGTGGTGAGCACGTCATGGACCTCGCCCGAGATGGAATCGGCGACCTGCTTGGGCCAGATCTGAAGCATCAGGCTGGCGGCCTGATCGGCAAGCTCCTTGGAGCCGAAGAAGCCGGCGAGCGAGGTCAGCACGATCAGGAACGGGAACAGCGCCATCAGCGTCGACAGCGCGATGTGGCTTGCGATCGCCCAGCCGTCATCGGCGAGGAACGTGTAGAACGCGTCCATCACCACAGCGTAGGTGTAGCGGATCGCTTTCATGCCCGGCCTAAACGACTGCTCTCTCCCCCCGCACGCAGGGAGAGATCAGGACAGCTGGCAATGGGCGCAAATCGGAAATCATGGTGCTACCATCTGATATTATCGGTCCGAAAGCCAGTTCGCGAAGCGCCCTGCCGTCATTCCGGGGGCGAAGCGCGAGCCCGGAATCCATCTGGCCGCAGGCAGGTAGCCCGACGGATGCCAGGCTCGACCTTCGCATCGCCCCGGAATCACGCCGGAGGCTGTCGCGGCGCCATGGCGCATCCGTGCACACGGTGTTATCTACCCTCAAATGGCATCTCTCCTGAGTACTTTCATCCTGCCGGCGGCAGCCGGCGCCGTGGCGTTGGTGCTGCTGCTCGGGCTCATCAACATGATGCGTGGCGGCTCGCCCAACACCTCGCAGAAGCTGATGCGCTGGCGCGTACTGCTTCAGTTCGTGGCGATCATCATCGCGATGGCCGCGGTCTGGGCGATGGGACGCTGACATGGTCGTATTGAACCGCATCTATACGAAGACCGGCGACGACGGCACGACGGCGCTGGGAACCGGTGAGCGCCGCCCCAAATACGATCTGCGCATCGAGGCCTATGGCACCGTTGACGAGACCAATGCCGCAATCGGCGCGGTCAGGCTCCACACCCGGGACATGCCCGAACTCGATGCGATGCTCGGCCGCATCCAGAATGATCTGTTCGATCTCGGTGCCGATCTCGCCGTGCCCGAACGGGAGGGGAAAGCCGAGCGGCTGCGGGTGGTGGCGAGCCAGGTCGAACGGCTCGAGCGCGACATCGACAGGCTCAACGACAAGCTCGCGCCGCTGACCTCCTTCGTGCTTCCGGGTGGCACGCCCGCCGCTGCCCATCTGCATGTGGCCCGAACGATATGCCGCCGGGCGGAACGTGTGATCGTGGAACTGGCGGCTCGGCCAGCCGAGACGGTTAACGCGGCTGGCATTCACTATATGAATCGCCTGTCCGACTTCCTGTTCGTGGCCAGCCGTGCTGCCAACGGCAATGGCGCCGGCGACGTGCTCTGGGTTCCCGGCCAGAACCGCTGACCCATCGCGCGCCCGCATCTCAGAGGGCCAAAATTAGAGCCGTTCGCGCGTTGACCGGGGCAGATCGGGCCTTTAGGTTCCGCGCCAGTTGATAACCCCCCTCCCAAATTGAGTGAAAGAGGATCGATGAAGGTCTTAGTGCCGGTAAAGCGGGTGGTCGATTACAACGTCAAGGTCCGCGTCAAGGGCGATGGATCGGGCGTTGAACTCGCCAACGTCAAAATGTCCATGAATCCGTTCGACGAGATCGCGGTCGAGGAAGCGCTGCGCCTGAAGGAAGCCGGCAAGGCCACTGAGGTTGTGGTGGTCTCGATCGGACCGGCGCAGGCGTCGGAGACGATCCGTACCGGCCTCGCCATGGGTGCCGACCGAGGCATCCTGGTGAAGGCCGAGGGCAATGTCGAGCCGCTCGCGGTCGCCAAGATCCTGAAGAAGGTCGCGGAAGAAGAGCAACCGGGCCTGATCATCCTCGGCAAGCAGGCGATCGATGATGACTCCAACCAGACCGGACAGATGCTGGCCGCGCTGCTCGGCTGGTCGCAGGCGACGTTCGCTTCGAAGCTCGAGGTCGAAGGGTCCGACTTCAAGGTCACTCGCGAAGTCGACGGCGGCCTGCAGACCGTGAAGCTGAAGGGGCCCGCGATCGTCACCACCGATCTTCGCCTCAACGAGCCACGCTACGCTTCGCTGCCCAACATCATGAAGGCCAAGAAAAAGCCGATCGCGGAGAAGACCGTGGCCGATTACGGCGTCGACGTCGCAGCGCGTCTCGAGATTCTCAAGACGACGGAGCCGGCCGGCCGCAAGGCAGGCGTCAAGGTCAAGGACGTCGCCGAGCTCGTGTCGAAACTCAAGAACGAAGCCGGGGTGCTCTGATGACGACGCTTCTGATTGCCGAACACGACAACGCGTCGCTCAAGGACGCCACCAACAAGGCTCTCACCGCAGCTGCCGCGCTCGGCGCGGACGTCGAGGTGCTGGTCGCCGGCCAGAATGCCAAGGCCGCGGCCGATGCCGCCGCGAAGCTTGCCGGCGTGAAGAAGGTGTTGCTCGCCGATGGCGACCTCTACGCGCACGACCTGGCCGAGCCGCTGGCCGCGCTGGTCGTATCGCTAGCGTCCGGCTACGACGCGATCGTCGCGCCGGCGACCTCGCGCTTCAAGAACGTGATGCCGCGCATTGCCGCCCTGCTTGACGTCATGCAGGTCTCGGAGATCATCAAGGTGGTCGCGCCCGACACATTCGAGCGGCCGATCTATGCCGGCAACGCCATCCAGACCGTGAAGTCGAAGGATGCCAAGAAGGTGATCACGGTGCGGACCTCCACCTTCGCCGCAGCGGGCGAAGGCGGCAGTGCGCCGGTCGAGAACGTTGCGGCGGCGGCCGATCCCGGCCTGTCGACCTTCGTCGGTGAGGAGGTCGCCAAGAGCGATCGTCCCGAGCTGACCTCGGCCAAGATCATCGTCTCCGGTGGCCGCGCGATGCAAAGCCGCGAGAACTTCGCCAAGTACATCGAGCCGCTCGCCGACAAGCTCGGCGCTGGCGTCGGGGCCTCGCGCGCCGCGGTCGACGCCGGCTATGCGCCGAACGACTGGCAGGTCGGCCAGACCGGCAAGGTCGTGGCTCCCGAGCTCTATGTCGCCGTCGGCATTTCCGGCGCCATTCAGCATCTGGCCGGCATGAAGGATTCCAAGGTGATCGTCGCGATCAACAAGGATGAGGACGCGCCGATCTTCCAGGTCGCCGATTACGGCTTGGTTGCAGATCTCTACCAGGCGGTTCCGGAGCTGACGGCCGAACTCGGCAAGCTCGGCAAGTAAAAGGCAGGAAAAACACCGGCCGGAGGTATAAGCTCCGGCCGGTGTTGCATTTCTGAGGCGCTTTCTTTGGCGTTGGGCGCGCCTTCGAAGCGATCCAATCTAGGTTTCGAGCCAAGGTTCTGATTAAATCGATCCTCCCGGCTCGGGGGATAGGCAGGCGCGACATGCGCGCCGTTCCGGTGGATGACATTATGGCGGCAGAGATCAAGAAGGTCGGCGTGATCGGCGCGGGTCAGATGGGCAATGGCATCGCGCATGTCGCGGCGCTCGCCGGCTTCGACGTGATGCTCAACGACGTTTCGGCCGACCGCCTCAAGTCCGGCATGGCCACCATCAACGGCAATCTGGCGCGCCAGGTCTCCAAGAAGGTCGTCACCGAGGAGGCCAAGACCAAGGCGCTGGCGCGCATCTCGCCCGCGGAGAAGCTGGACGACCTCGCCGATTGCGACCTCGTCATCGAAACCGCAGTCGAGAAGGAAGAGGTCAAGCGCAAGATCTTCCACGAGCTCTGCGCCGTGTTGAAACCGGAGGCGATCATCGCCTCCGACACGTCGTCGATCTCGATCACGCGGCTGGCCGCCGCCACCGACCGGCCCGAGCGCTTCATCGGCATTCACTTCATGAATCCGGTGCCGTTGATGGAGTTGGTCGAGCTGATCCGCGGCATCGCTACTGACGACTCCACCTTCGAGACCGCCAAGGAATTCGTCGGCAAGCTCGGCAAGCAGGTCGCGGTCTCCGAGGATTTCCCCGCCTTCATCGTCAACCGCATCCTGCTGCCGATGATCAACGAGGCGATCTACACGCTGTACGAAGGCGTCGGCAATGTCGAGGCGATCGACGCCGCCATGAAGCTCGGGGCGCACCATCCCATGGGCCCGCTGGAGCTTGCCGACTTCATCGGTCTCGATACCTGCCTCTCCATCATGCAGGTGCTGCATGAGGGGCTGGCCGACTCCAAGTACCGCCCGTGCCCGTTGCTGGTGAAGTACGTCGAGGCCGGCTGGCTCGGCCGCAAGACCCAGCGCGGCTTCTACGATTACCGCGGCGCCAAGCCGGTTCCGACTCGTTGATCCGTTTCGTGACAATTCATGTCGCGTTAACCTCTCGCGCCTAGGTTACGGCCGGTAAGAGGGTTCGCGTAATGGACATGATGGCAATGGTCAGCACCATGCTGGCCGCTCAGCAAGGTGCGCTGCAGTCGAACATCGCGGCGACGCTGACCAAGCAGAACATGGACATGGAGAAATCCACCGTCCTGACCCTGATGGGTGCCGGGCAGCCCTCGCTTGCCAATGTCGGTCCTGGCGTGGGCGGCAATCTCAACGTCACCGCCTGAGCTATTCTAGAGCGACGCGGCGGCCTTGCCGGTAGCGGCCCGGATCAGCTTGAGCGCGTCTTCGCTCGCCCATTCCGCCGGCCCCGCGATCGTCGCGATCTCGCAGCCTTGGGGATCGACCAGCACCGAGGTCGGCATGCCCAGCGCCCGGCCCACAGCCTTAAGATCCTGGAAAACCTTGGCTTTTTGGTCGCTGAAATAGGCGAGCCTGACAAGATTGGCCTCTTTCAGGAACGTCTTGGGCTTGTCCGGGTCGCGGGTGTCGATGTTGATCGCCACCACCTCGAAATTCGGGCCCGACAGCTTGCCCTGGAGCTCGTCCAGCGCCGGCATCTCCTTGCGACAGGGCACGCACCACGTGGCCCAGAGGTTCACCAGCAGCGTCTTGCCGCGAAAGTCGGACAGTTTTTTCGGCTTGCCGTCGGCGTCCTCGAAGGCGAGGTCGGGCAGCTTCAACGGGGCGCTCGCCATGGTCAGCGCCGCCAACTCGCCGTGGGCGAGGGGGGCGATCTTTTGCGCCGTCGCCACCGCCGGCTTGCAGGTCGGGTCGCCGGAAGGCGCCCGGCTCAGGCCGAACCCGTACAGTGCGGCGAAGCCGGCCAGGCCCACGACCGTCACGGCGGCGACGATGAGGGGGATCCGGCGCGTGGCCGAGGGCGTCTTGTCGAGCATATCGTTTGTCATCCGGTCGCAGATATGGCTATCAGGGGCCTCTTAATACGGCTGGTTGCGGCCAGCAAATGCGCGGTAATTCGAGGCGTGAGCACGGGATCATGAGCAACAAGATGTGGGGCGGCCGATTCTCGGAACGTCCCGACGAGATCATGGAAGAGATCAACGTCTCCATCGACGTCGATCGTCACCTGTTCGCCCAGGACATTGCCGCGTCCAAGGCCCACGCCGCGATGCTGGCCGACCAGGGCATCATCACGGCCTCTGATGCGAAAAATATCGGCAAGGGTCTAGACACGATCTTGTCAGAGATCGGCAAGGGCGGCTTCGAGTTCAAGCGCGCGCTCGAGGACATTCACATGAACGTCGAGAGCCGCCTGTCGGAGCTGATCGGTCCGGCGGCCGGGAGGCTGCACACCGCGCGCTCGCGCAACGACCAGGTCGCGACTGATTTCCGCCTGTTCGTCCGCGACGTCATCGACGAGACCGATGCGGCGTTGGCCGCGTTCCAGCAGGCGCTGGTCGAGCGCGCGCTGGAGCATGCCGCGACCGTCATGCCCGGTTTCACGCATCTGCAGACCGCGCAGCCCGTGACCTTCGGCCACCATTTGCTCGCCTATGTCGAGATGGCCGCGCGCGACCGCGGCCGGTTCCAGGATGCGCGCAAGCGGCTCAATGAATCCCCGCTCGGCGCGGCCGCGCTGGCCGGCACCTCGTTCCCGATCGATCGCCACGCCACCGCGAAGGCGCTTCTGTTCGACCGGCCGATGGCGAACTCGCTCGACGCGGTCTCCGACCGCGACTTCGTGCTGGAGACGTTGTCGGCGGCCGCGATTTGCGCCGTGCACATGTCGCGATTTGCCGAGGAGATCGTGATCTGGACCTCGCCTTTGGTCGGCCTGATCCGACTCAGCGACAAGTTCACGACCGGCTCCTCGATCATGCCGCAGAAGCGCAACCCGGATGCTGCCGAGCTGGTGCGCGCCAAGACCGGCCGCGTCATCGGCGCACTCAATGGCCTCCTGATCGTCATGAAGGGCCTGCCGCTCGCCTATCAAAAGGACATGCAGGAGGACAAGCAGGGCGCCATGGAAGGGTTCGCCGCGCTGTCGCTGGCGATCCGCGCCATGACCGGCATGGTCCACGACCTCGTGCCCGACGAAGCCAAGATGAAGGCGGCCGCAGGCGAGGGCTACGCCACCGCGACCGACCTCGCCGACTGGCTGGTGCGGACCTTGAAGATGCCGTTCCGCGAGGCCCATCACGTCACCGGCCGCATCGTCGCCAAGGCCGCCGAGGGCGGCGTCGCCCTGCACGAACTGCCGCTCAAGGAGATGCAGGCGATCGAGCCAAGAATCACCAAGGATGTCCTCGGTGTGCTCTCGGTCGAATCCTCGGTGAAGAGCCGCACCAGCTTTGGCGGCACTGCGCCGAAGAACGTGGCGGCTCAGGCCAAGGCCTGGGCGAAGCGGCTGGAAAAAGAGCGAAAACGGGGCTGAGGGTAAAATTTCGCTGATGTTTCATAGCCATCCGGCTCTCGCCAGAGCGCGCCAATCTCTGTATGGTGCGGCCCGCGTAGTGGGGATTTCGTCGTGACGTCAAAGTTTCGCCCGGCCGGCTCGGGGTGGGCCATCATTGTCTTGAGCCTGACGGCGCTCGCGCTCGCCGGCTGCGGCCGCAAGGGCCCGCTGGACTTGCCGCCGACCGCGTCAACCGCCGGCGGTGCCGCACCGACCGATACCGAGACCGAAGCCCAGAGGACGCCGAGCGTGTTCAACCCAACCTACGGTGCGGATGCCGCACCCGCGGCAGGCAGGGGCAGGAAGAAACCGTTCATTCTCGACCCGCTCCTGGACGAACCTCCCGGCAAGAGATAAGCCGGCACAACCGAGCCCACGCCATGAACCATTTCGATTATCGCAACGGCGTGCTGCACGCCGAGGCGGTGAATCTGTCCGAGCTGGCCGCGACCGTCGGCACGCCGTTCTATTGCTATTCGACTGCAACGCTCGAGCGGCACTACCGCGTCTTCGCGGACGCCTTCGCCGGCGAGAAGGTGCTGGTCTGCTACGCCATGAAGGCGAACTCGAACCAGTCGGTGCTGCGCACGCTGGCCAAGCTCGGCGCCGGTGCTGACGTCGTCTCCGGCGGTGAGCTGAAGCGCGCACTGGCCGCCGGCATTCCCGCCAGCAAGATCGTCTTCTCCGGCGTCGGCAAGACGGAAGAGGAGCTGCGCGCAGCGCTCGCTGCCGACATCCTTTGTCTCAACGTCGAATCGGAGCCCGAGCTCGAATTGTTGTCGCGCCTGGCGACAGAGACGGGCAAGACCGCCCGGATCTCGCTGCGCGTCAACCCCGACGTCGATGCCGGCACGCATGCAAAAATCTCCACCGGCAAGTCCGAGAACAAGTTCGGCATCCCGATCGTGCATGCCCGCGAGGTCTACGCGCGCGCCGCGAAGCTCCCGGGCATCGAGGTGACCGGGGCCGACGTGCATATCGGCAGCCAGATCACCGACCTTTCCGGCATGGAGACCGCGTTCCGCATCCTCTCCGAATTCGTGCAGACGCTGCGCGCCGATGGCCACAACATCAGCCACGTCGATTTCGGCGGCGGCCTCGGCATTCCCTATGACATGGACGGCGAGGTGCCGCCGGCGCCGGATGCCTATGCCGCCATGGTCAAGCGCGTCAGCCACAATCTCGGTTGCACGCTGATGTTCGAGCCGGGCCGTATGATCGTCGGCAACGCCGGCATCCTGGTGACGAAGGTCATTTATGTGAAGCACGGCGACGGCAAGAATTTCGTCATCATCGACGCAGCCATGAACGATTTGATCCGCCCGACGCTGTATGAGGCCTATCACGACATCCTGCCGGTGAAGCAGCCCGCGAAGGGTGCCGCCACCATCAAGGCGGACGTCGTCGGCCCCGTCTGCGAAACCGGCGACTATCTCGCCCTCGATCGCACGCTGCCGACGCCGAAGGCGGGCGATCTCCTCGCCATCATGACCGCAGGCGCCTACGGTGCGGTGCAGGCCGGTACATACAACACCAGGCCGCTGGTGCCCGAGGTGCTGGTGAAGGGCGACCAATATGCCGTGGTGCGCCCGCGCGTCGAGGTCGAGCAGCTGATCGCGATGGACAAGCCTGCGCCGTGGCTGTGAGCTGACGACCCGCTGCAACGACCTCGGTGTCGTCCCCGCGAAGGCGGGGACCCATAACCACAGCGATAAGTTGCTGCGCGAAATCGGTCACTCCGAGTCTTCGCCAAATCCTGCCCTGTGATTATGGGTCCCGGGCTCGCGCTTCGCGCGCCCCGGGGACGACAGCGGAGATTGGGGCGGCTATTTTCCTGCCAATCCACCCTTCGCTTCACCCACCACGACCCCCGCCTTCTTCTCGATCGGCTTGATCGCCGCGGTGAAATCGGACTCGGCGCCTTCCGTGCTGATCACCGTCTCCCATAGCCGCCCGACCGCGTCCGCAACCTCCATCGACAGGCCGAGCTGCTTCATCTCCTCCAGCGCCAGGCGCACGTCCTTCACCATCAATCCGGTGGCGAAGCCGAAATCGAACGTGCGCGGCAGCACCGCGCGCGGAAATTTATCGCGGCTCGCGGTATTCATGCCCGAGCCCGCATTAATGACCTCGATCATCACTGCGGGATCGAGGCCGGCCTTCACGCCCATCACCACCGCTTCCGAGGTCGCCACGATCGCGGTCGCCGACAGGAAATTGTTGGCGAGCTTCATGGTCTGCGCCGCGCCGGGCTTCTCGCCGATGAAGAAGACCTTTCCGATGACGTCGAGCGCAGGCTTCAACAGCTCGAACTCGACCCTAGGCCCCGACACCATCACCGCAAGCGTGCCCTTCTCGGCGCCGCCGACGCCGCCGGAGACGGGACAGTCGATCTGCACGATGTTGCGCTTGGCGAGCAGGCTGTGAATCTTCGCAGCCATCGCCGAGCCGACGGTCGACAGATCGACGAAGCGCTTGGCGCGTCTGCCCTCGATCACGCCGTTTGCGCCCGTCGCGACCTCGAGCGAAGCCTGCAGCGAGGGCAGGCTCGCCATGACCGTCTCGACCTGATCGGCGACGTCCTTCGGCGAAGTCGCCGGCGTGGCGCCGCGCACCACGAGCTTGTCCATGATCTCCTTACGCGTATCGAAAACGACGAGCTTGTGTCCCGCCTCGATCAGCCGCCGCGCCATCGGGAAGCCCATGTTTCCAAGCCCGATGAATCCGATGTCCATGGTGATCCTTCCTCCCGTCGTCATTGCTTCGTTGCTTCGCTCCCGATCACGGAGCAATACGATTTCAGAGCGGCTATCCTGTCACGCCTTGCCGTCGATCTCGGCGAACACCTCGCGCGCGATCCGAAAGCTGTCGACTGCGGCCGGCATGCCGCCGTAGATCGCGACCTGCATCAGGATCTCGCGGATCTCGTCGCGCGTCACGCCATTGGTCAGGGCGCCCTTCAAATGCGCCCGAAACTCGTGCTGGCGGTTGAGGATCGCGATCATCGCGATGTTGAGCATGCTGCGGGTCTTGCGCGGCAGCTCCTCGCGGCCCCATACCGTGCCCCAGCAATATTCGTTGAGCATCTCCTGGAACGGACGATTGAAATCGTCGACGTTTTTCAGGGCGTTGTTGACATAGGCCTCGCCCAGCACCGCTTTGCGGACTTCCAGGCCCTTGTCGTGCATCTTCTTGTCCATGACGTTTCCTTCGTTTCTCTCGTGGATGGCGCGCGGAAATTACGGGGTTGTTCCGAGCCAGTCACGTCCTCGTGTTATGCGGGAAAAGGGGGCTCTCCCGTACAGGAACGGATGCCTCAGTGCTGCCGTTGTGATACGCTTTGCTCTACCGGGCAACCTGGAGAGTTGATTGAACGGCGTCACCCCCGACCCGTCAGACCCGATCCGCAACAGTGATGCGCTGTCGCGGCTGAAGCTGGCGCAGGCCCTCGACCGGGCTACTTATGCCATCGCGTGGGAGCGTGCCTGGCCCAATGTGGCGCGCCTCCTGACCGTCGTCGGCCTGTTTCTGGTGGTGTCCTGGGCCGGCCTCTGGCTGGCGGTGCCGTTCCTGGCCCGGGCCATTGGCCTGGGGCTCTTCGCCGCCGTCGCACTTGCCGCCCTGTTCCCGTTGAGTCGCTTCCGCTGGCCGAGCCGCGAGGAAGCGCTCGCCCGGCTCGATCGTGGCTCCGGCATCCGTCACCGCCCGGCCACCACGCTCACGGACACGCTGACCTCGCAGGATCCGGTCGCGCAGGCGCTGTGGCAGGCGCAGCGCGAGCGTACGCTGGCCTCCCTCAAGCGCATCCACGCCGGTCTGCCGCACCCGCGGCTCGCGCTTCACGACCCCTGGGCGCTGCGGGCGCTGGTCATGGTGATGCTGGTTGCGACCTTCTTCGCCGCCGGTGACGAGCGTGCGATGCGGCTTGGCGCCGCCTTCAACTGGAATGGGGTGCTGGCGCCGACCAATGTTCGCGTCGACGCCTGGGTCACGCCGCCGCTCTATACCGGCAAGCCGCCGGTTATCCTGTCGGCCGCAAACAAGGAGGCCGCGGCGCTGCCCGCCAGTGGTCCTCTCGCCGTTCCCGCCGGCTCGACCCTGATCGTGCGCTCGTCCGGCGGTAGCCTCGATGTCGCCGTCTCGGGCGGCCTCAAGGAGGTGGCTCCCACCGAGGCTAGCCCCCAGGGGACCAACGAAAGGCATTTTGCCATCTCCGGCGACGGCACTGCACATGTCCGCGCGCCCTCCGGACAGCCGCAATGGGCCTTTGCGGCAACGCCAGACCGTGCGCCGACGATCGCGCTCGCCAAGGACCCGGAGCGCCAGGCGCGCGGCGCACTCCAGCTCTCCTACAAGATCGAGGACGATTACGGCGTCACCGGCGCCGAGGCGAAATTTGCCCTGCGTTCGACCGATGCCCCGGACGGCACCAAGGACGCCGCCAAGGACGCCGCCAAGGATGCGCCGAAGGCTGCCGGCGATAAGGCTGCTGCCGGCGACGGCGACACCAGGACGGCTGCGCGTCCGCTGTTCCAGCCACCGCGATTCCCGCTCGCGCTGCCGAATGCGCGGACCCGCAACGCTGTCGGACAGTCGGTGAAGGATCTCAGCGAGGATCCCTATGCCGGCGCCGAGGTCGCGCTGACCCTCACGGCCAAGGACGAGGCCGGCAATGAGGCCACAAGCGAGGCATTCAATATGCGCCTGCCCGAACGGCTTTTCACGAAGCCGGTGGCACGTGCACTGATCGAGCAGCGCCGCATTCTCGCGCTCGACGCCAACAAGAACTCCGACGTGTATGCGGCGCTCGACGCCCTGATGATTGCGCCGGAAATGTTTACGCCGGAGCCCGGACAGTATCTCGGCCTGCACAGCGTGGCCCGGCAGCTCGAGGCCGCGCGCACCGACGATGCCCTGCGCGAGGTCGTGGCGAGCCTGTGGGCCCTTGCGGTGACGATCGAGGACGGCAAGATCTCCGACGTCGAGAAGGCCCTGCGCGCAGCTCAGGATGCGCTGAAGCAGGCCTTGGAGCGCGGCGCGAGCGATGAAGAGATCAAGAAGCTCACGCAGGATCTGCGTCAGGCGCTGAACGATTTCATGCGCCAGCTTGCCGAGCAGCTCCGCAACAACAATGATCCGCAGCAGCTGGCGCGGCCGCTCGACCCTAATACCAAGGTCCTGCGGCAGCAGGATCTGCAGAACATGATCGACCGGATGGAGCGTCTGTCGCGGTCCGGCGACAAGGATGCCGCCAAGCAGCTGCTCGACCAGCTCCAGCAGATGCTGGAGGGCCTCCAGATGGCGCAGCCGGGGCAAGCCGGCGAGAGCGACATGGAGCAGGCGCTCAACGAGCTCGGCGATATGATCCGCAAGCAGCAGCAATTGCGCGACAAGACTTTCAAGCAGGGCCAGGACTCCCGGCGCGAACGCTCGCGCGGCAAGCAGCAACAGGGCGATCAGTCCATGTCCGAGCTGCAGCAGGACCAGCAGGGGCTGCGCGATCGGCTGAAGAAGTTGCAGGACGAGCTTGCCAAGCGCGGCCTTGGGCAGAAGGGAGAGAAGGGGCAGAAAGGGCAGCAGGGACAGAAGGGCCAGCAAGGCGACCAGGGCCAGCCGGGTCAGAACGGCGATCAGGACGGCGACCAGGGCGATGACGACGGCGGACTGGATGCCGCCGACGGTGCCATGGGCGATGCGGGATCAAAGCTCGGGGAGGGCAACGCCGACGGCGCCGTGGATTCGCAGGGCAAGGCGCTCGACGCGATGCGCAAGGGTGCGCAGAAGATGGCCGAGGCCATGCAGCAGGGCGATGGCGACGGCCAGGGCGATGGCCCCGGACAGCGCGCCGGGCGCCAGCAGAGCGGCGGAAACCAGACCGATCCGCTCGGCCGTCCGCTCCACGGGCGCGAATATGGCGACGATTACACGGTCAAGATTCCCGGCGAGATCGACACCCAGCGTGTTCGCCGCATTCTCGAAGAGCTCCGCCGCCGTCTCGGCGATCCCTCGCGCCCGCAGATCGAGCTCGATTACATCGAGCGGCTGCTGAAGGAGTTTTGAGCGGCAATCTGGAGAAGCAGCGCCGCTATCTCTTCTTCGTTGCCAGCGCATCGGCAACCGCCGTGCGAATATCCGCGACCGAGAACGGCTTGGTCACGACATCATGGACCAGCGCATTCAGGTTCGAGGCGCGCTCGCGCTGGTCGGCAAAGCCGGTCATCAGCAAAATCGTCAGATCGGGGAAATCGCGCGCGGCGGAGAGCGCCAGCGCGATGCCGTCCATGACCGGCATCTGGATGTCGGTGAGCAGCAGGTCGAAAGCGCCGTGTTCGCGGGTCAGGATCTCCAGCGCCTCGGCGCCGTCCTGGGCGGTGACGGTCTCGTGGCCGTCCATCGCGATGGCGCGCGCCACAAGCGTGCGCATCGAGTCCTCGTCGTCGGCGATCAAGATTTTCGGCATGAGACCAACCTTTGGGCCCTGCGGGGTCGATTATACGCTGCCGCCGGCAATGTCGCGCCGGTTGAAGAAGCGAACGTCGATGTTGCGGCCCTCCGGCGGGGGCGAGGCGAGGCGCGAGCGGAAGAAGGCGCGCTCGCCGGGCCGCAGCACGGTCTGTTCCAGTACCGTATTCCAGGCGTAGATCTCCGCGCCTTGCGCGTCGCGCACGGCAAAGCGCAAGCGTGGGATATCGAGCGGCTTCTTACCCTGGCCGACGATCACGCCCTCGATGACCAGCACCTGCTTACCGTCTACGGTCTCGCTGGAGAGCTTGACGTCCTTGAAGGCGAGGCTCCGCAGGTTCACCTCGAGGCCGACCATCTTGTAGAACGCCGCCGTCTGCGGCAGCAGCCGCACCACGTCGCCGCGCCAGATCACCAGCGCCAGCACCAGTGCGCCCATCGCGGCGCAGGCGGTCGGCAGGCCAAAATAGGACCTGGGCGGAGCCGCGGTAGCAACCGGGCGACTTACCCGTGCGCCGCGGCGGCGGAACAGGCCGGAGAACCAGGATTGATGCTGCGCGCCGACGACCTCCGCCTCGGCCTGCCGAGCCGCCGCTGACCATTCGTCCTCGGCTTCCCTGGCCGCTTCGTCCGGCCAGTCGCTGGCAATCGAGGGACTGTCAACGACCGGCGCATCAGCGACGCCGTCGTCCTTGGCATAGGAGTTCCATTGCTCGGCGAGATCGGACTGCTCGTCGGCTCGGCCGGCCGCGGCCATGGCCGGAACGGAGGCCTCCTCGATCGCGTCCTCGGGATGAGCGATCCAGGTCTCTTTGCAGCGGGAACAGCGGACGGCCCGTCCGTTCGCCCCCAGGCTCGCAAGCTTGATCGCGTAGGATGTCATACAATGGGGGCAGACGATATGCATGGACGAGCCTTGATGCATGGACTGGTCTTGAAGAAGCCGCAGGCCCGGACAACCGGGCTGCCTGTATGCTACCGGGGGAGCGTTAACGAACCGGAAACCATAACGGTCGCAAAAGCCGTTAATCGCATATTGCGGGGCGATGGCGTACAGCCTGCCGCCCCTCTCGAACGGAGCTGAGCTTGGTTCGGTTCGAAAATGTCGGATTGCGTTATGGCCTGGGGCCGGAGATCCTGCGCGATCTCAGCTTCCAGATTCCGGCGCATTCCTTCCAGTTTCTCACCGGACCGTCCGGCGCCGGCAAGACCTCCCTGCTGCGCCTGTTGTTTCTGTCGCATCGGCCGACGCGGGGCCTCGTCAACCTTTTCGGCCACGATATCTCGCAACTGGGCAAGGACGAGATCGCGGATTTGCGCAAGCGCATCGGCATCGTGCTCCAGGATTTCCGCCTGCTCGATCACATGACGACCTACGAGAACGTCGCGCTGCCGTTCCGCGTCATGGGCCGCAGCGAGTCGAGCTACCGCAAGGAGGTGATCGACCTGTTGCGCTGGGTCGGCCTCGGCGATCGCATGGACGCGCTGCCGCCGATCCTGTCGGGCGGCGAGAAGCAGCGCGCGGCGATCGCCCGCGCCGTGATCTCGCGGCCGCAGCTGCTGCTCGCGGACGAGCCGACCGGCAGCGTCGACCCGACGCTCGGACGCCGCCTGCTGCGGCTGTTCATCGAGCTCAACAAGTCAGGCACCGCCGTCATCATCGCTACCCACGACATCGGCCTGATGGATCAATACGAAGCACGACGGTTGGTGCTGCACCAGGGACGGCTGCACGTCTATGAGTAGGACCGACGAGCGCGGCGTCCTGGTCGACCTCGGGCAGGAGCGTCCGCTGCTTCCCGCCAAGGCGCGCAACATGTCGCCGATCGTCCCGCGCGCCTCGATCCACGGCCGCGCGCTGGTCGCCGTCGTCGCCATCATGAGCTTCCTCGCCTCGATGGCCACGGGCACGGTGCTGCTGGTGAGTGCCTCGGCCGCCGAATGGCAGTCCGACGTCGCGAGCGAGATCACCATCCAGGTTCGTCCGCAGGCCGGTCGTGACCTTGATCGTGACACCGCAGCCGTGACCGAGGCAATGCGCACGCAAGCCGGCATAGTCGAGGTCAAGCCGTTCACCAGGGAAGAGAGCGGCAGGCTGCTCGAGCCCTGGCTCGGCACCGGCCTGTCGATGGACGATCTGCCGGTGCCGCGCATGATCATCGCGCGCGTGCAGCCGGGCACGCCACTCGATCTCGGCGCCTTGCGCGCGCTCGTGACACAGGTTGCGCCGGGTGCCAGCGTCGACGATCACCGGGCCTGGATCGAGCGCATGCGCTCGATGACCAACGCGACCGTGCTGGCCGGCCTCGGCATCCTCGCGCTTGTCATCATCGCCACCATCATATCGGTCTCGTTCGCAACCCGCGGCGCCATGGCGGCGAACCGTCCGATCGTCGAAGTCCTGCATTTCGTCGGCGCCGGCGATCGCTACATTGCCAATCACTTCCTGCGTCATTTCCTCAGGCTGGGCCTCGAGGGCGGTCTGATCGGCGGCGGCGCGGCCATGCTGGTGTTCGGCTTCTCCGAGTCCGTCGCGGGCTGGTTCTCCGGTACCCCCGTCGGCGACCAGTTCGCCGCGCTGCTCGGCACCTTCTCGCTGCGGCCATCCGGCTACATCGTGCTCGCCGTCCAGGCCGTGCTGATCGGCGCCATCACCGCGGTGGCCGCACGCCAGACTCTGTTTGCGACGTTGAATGATGTTGATTGAGTTCTTTCTTTCCCGCTTGCTGTTGTAGAAGGCGACCGGTCTCAGACCGAGTTGTTCTTCGCACTAACCGGACTCCACTTCGCCCAAAAACGTCTTAAAATCATCTCAGGGAAGGGATCACCGACATCGCATGACCTCGCCGACCGACGATCGATCGCCGAAACTGCCGCGCGGCTGGCTGCGCGCGGCCATCGTGTCGACGATCGCGCTTGCCTTCGTCGCCGCGGCCGCAGGCTTCCTTGCATTCCTGTCGCAATTGCGCGGCGCGGAGACGGTGCCCGACCGCAAGGCGGACGGGATCGTGGTGTTGACCGGCGGCTCCTCGCGGGTATCGGACGCGATGGAGCTGCTCGCTGCCGGCTACGGCAGGCGGCTCCTGATCTCCGGCGTGCATCCGACTTCGACGGCGAGCGACATCTCCCGGACCCTGCCGGAGAACCAGTCTTTCATGACCTGTTGCGTCGATCTCGACCGTACCGCGCTCACGACCCGCGGCAACGCAGCGGAGGCGCGCCGCTGGGCCGAGGGGCGCCGGTTCAGATCGCTGATCGTGGTCACCTCCAACTATCATATGCCGCGCGCGCTGGTGGAATTTTCACATGCGATGCCACAGACGACGCTGATCCCGTTCGCCGTGGTCGGCGAAAAATGGCGCGAGGAGCCGTGGTGGACGTCGGGCTCGACGCTCCGGCTGCTTCTGTCGGAATATGTCAAATACATCGCGGCCGAGCTCAGGGTGCGGCTGGAGGATCTCGGGATTGACCTTTGGCCCGAGATATCGGAGCAGCCTGCAGGTCAGCAGCCGAAGCGGCCCGCCACCGCACAGGCCAATTGATCGGACCATCGATGTTTCTGATTTTTCTCCGCTCGCTCGTATTCAACGTGCTGTTCTACGCCATACTGGTGTGCCTCGCGATCGTGGCGCTGCCGACCTTCGTATTGCCGCCGCGCGCCATGCTCACGGTGGCGGAATGGTGGGCCAAGGCAACGCTGTTCCTGATGCGCGTGGTCTGCAACATCAAGGTGGAATTCCGGGGTGTCGAGAAGATTCCGACCGGACCGCTGCTGATCGTGGCCAAGCATCAGTCGTTCTGGGAGACCTTCGTGCTGCCGGGTTTCTTCCACCGGCCCATCTTCATCCTCAAACGCCAGCTCATGCAGATCCCGGTGTTCGGTCAATTCCTGGTCAAGACCGGGATGATCGCGATCGACCGCAATGCCGGCGTGAAGGCGCTGCTCGACATGACGCGGCGGGCGCGCGAGGCGGTGCGCAGCGGAAAGCAGCTCGTGATCTTTCCGGAAGGCACGCGCCGTGCTCCCGGGGCGCCGCCCGACTATAAGACCGGCTTTGCGCAGATCTATTCGTCCTGCGGCGTGCCGTGCCTTCCGATCGCGCTGAACTCCGGTCTGTTCTGGCCGCGCCGCACCTTCATGCGCTATCCTGGAACCCTGGTGGTGGAGTTTCTCGACCCGCTGCCGGCGGGGCTGCCGAAGGACGAGTTTCTTTCGCGCGTACAGACGGCGATCGAGGACGCGACCGGCCGTCTCGTCGAAGCCGGCCGCAAGGAGCAGGAGCAATTGATTGGCTCGGCGCCAAGCTACGCGCCGACCGGTGGCTAGCGGCTTTCGCGATCTCCGGTCGGGGCCGGAACGTGCAGCGCATCACCATGCAGCATCAATGCAAGCTGGTGCAGCTGGGCGTCGCGAAAGCCTTCCGCCTCGATCGCCTTTACCGTTGCCGTGACGTAATCGCGGTTGGCGCCGGACTGTCCATGGCCCTGGAGCACATGACGGTGCTGCTCGGCCAGCGACAGCCGGCCGGCATATTGCACATGGCCGCGGTCGACGACGTAGGCGAGCGCCGAGACACGCTGGCGCGCATCGTTCTCCAGCCACACCGAACGCATCACCTCTCGATAGACCGATGTGACCTGCTCGCGTGCGCGCAAATAGGCGACAACGTCGGCGCGGTTCTTCTCGGCGACACGAAAGGCGATGCCGCGGCAGGCGCCGCCGCGGTCGAGTCCAAGGACCAGACCCGGCTTTTCCGGCGTACCGCGATGCACGAAGGAATAGACGCAGAGCGCGCGATGCTCGCCGACCAGCCGTGCCGGGACGCGTTCCTCGAACTCGAAGCCCGGCCGCCACATCAGCGAACCGTAGCCGAACACCCAGAGGTCGCCCTTGGCGGTGGTGACGGAGGGGACGGTGATTTCCGACATTTCGGGCACGGCTACCAGAACCATGCCCCGAAGCGAAGCGATTTCTCGGCCTTTCGTCGCAGGCCGGCCCCGCTTACATTTGCCTGAATCTGGCGTCAAAGGGTCGCCGCATGTCCAATATGACCGTTGCCACAGGCCGCCGCTCCCGTTGGGGCCTTTTCATCGCCCCCGTCTTTGTCCTGATCCTCGCCGTTGCGTGGAGCGGCTTCTGGTTCTATGCGGCGTCGCAGGCCGAAATCGCCGCCGACGCCTGGCGCGCGCAGGAGGCCAAGTCCGGCCGCATCTATGATTGCGCCAAGCGCTCGATTGCGGGCTTCCCGTTCCGCTTCGAGGTGCAATGCTCCGGCGCCAGCGTCGCCCTGGTGTCGCAGAACGCGAGCAAGACACCGTTCACGGCGAAGCTCGACAACATCCTGGTCGTGGCCCAGGTCTACGACCCCAAGCGCGTCATCGCGGAATTCTCCGCGCCGGCCACGCTGACCGACGGCATCACGCAGAACACCTTCGCGGTGAACTGGAGCAAGGGGCGCGCCAGCGTGGCTGGCCTGCCGGCCGTGCCGGACCGTGCCTCCATCGTGTTCGACGACCCCAGCCTCAATCGGCTCGACGGCAGCGTCCAGGTGCCGCTTGCGCGCGCCAGGCAGGTCGAGCTGCACGGACGTCTCGCGGAGGGATCAAAGCCCGGTCATCCCGTGATCGAGACCGTGCTTCACGTCGCGCAGGGCAGCATTCAGGGCGTGCACCCGCTGTTAGCCGAGCCGTTCGAAGCCGACACCCGCGCCAAGATCACCGGCCTCTCCGACCTCACGCCAAAGCCCTGGCCGCAGCGCTTTCGCGAGATCCAGGCCGCCGGCGGCCATATCGAGATCGTGCAGTCGCGCATCCAGCAGGGCGAGATGATCGCGGTCGCGGCCGGCAAGCTCGGCCTCTCGCCCAATGGCCAGCTCGACGGCGAATTGCAGATGACCGTCACAGGCCTCGAGCGCGTGATCCCGGCGCTCGGCATCGAGAAGATGCTGGAGGAGGGAGTGCCGCAGGCGACGCTGGATCGACTCGCGCCGGGCGTGAAGTCGCAGGACCTCAACAATCTCTTTGGAGCGCTCGACCGCGCCGTTCCCGGCCTCGGCAAGGTCATCAAGCAGAACGCCAATGCGGGCGTTGCGGCCGGCATCAATTCGATCGGCACAGAGAGCACGCTGGAAGGCAAGAAGGCGCGAAGCTTCCCGCTGAAATTCGTCGATGGCGCGGTGCTGCTCGGCCCGGTCAAGGTCGGCCAGATTCCGCCGCTGTATTGACTTGCCGTCACTCCGGGGCATCCGCAAAGCGAATGACCCCGGAACCTCGAGTGTGAAGCTACGGCTTCTTGAGCGCAGCCAGGCGACCAAAGTCGGGCGCCGCCGAGTCCTGGCCGATCTCGACGATGCCGCGGCGGATGGCGCGGGTGCGGGTGAAGTGGTCGAACAGCGCCTCGCCATCGCCGCGCCGTATCGCGCGGGTGAGTTTTGCGAGATCCTCGGTGAAGGTGCCCAGCATCTCCAGCACGGCCTCCTTGTTGGCGAGGAAGACGTCGCGCCACATCGTCGGGTCGGACGCCGCGATGCGGGTGAAATCGCGGAAGCCGCCGGCGGAGAATTTGATCACCTCGGATTCCGTCACCTGCGCCAGCTCGTCGGCGGTGCCGACGATGGTGTAGGCGATCAGATGCGGCAGATGGCTGGTGATCGCGAGCACGAGATCGTGATGATCCGGCGTCATGATCTCGACCTTGGCGCCCATCGCCGCCCAGAACGCCCTCAGATGCTCCGTGGCCGCCGCATCGGTGTCTTCCGGCGGGGTCAGGATGCACCAACGATTGATGAACAGCTCGGCGAAACCCGAATCCGGGCCGGAATGCTCGGTGCCCGCAACCGGATGCGCCGGCACGAAATGAATGCCTTTCGGCAGATGCGGGACCATGTCGCGGACAACCGCGCCCTTGACCGAGCCGACGTCGGAGACGATCGCGCCCGGCTTCAGATGCGCGGCGATCTCCTGCGCCACAGCTCCGCAGGCGCCGACCGGAATGCAGAGGATGACGAGATCGGCATCCTTCACCGCCTCCGCATTGGTCGCCACCACCTGATCGACGATGCCGAGCTCGGCGACGCGCGCGCGGGTCTTCTCCGAGCGTGCGGTGGTGACGATCTCGGAAGCCAGGCCCTGGAGCTTCGCAGCGCGCGCGATCGAGCCGCCGATCAGGCCGAAGCCGATCAGTGCGACGCGCTGGAAGTGCGCCTGTTCGCTCATTTGCCGGCCATGAAGTCGCGCAAGCCCTCGACGACGAGGCGGTTGGCCTCTTCGGTACCGATCGTCATGCGCAGCGCATGCGGCAGTCCGTAGTTCTTCAGCGCACGCAGGACGAGACCGCGCCTGGTCAGGAAAGCGTCCGCGTCATCAGCGGTCCTGCCCTTGTCGGTCGGGAAATGGATCAGCACGAAATTGGCGACGCTTGGCGTCACCTTCAGTCCGAGCTTGCCGATTTCCTCGGTGAGCCAGTTGCGCCAGGTCTCGGTGAACTGCTTCGACATCGCCTGGTGCGCGGTGTCCTCGATCGCGGCGACGGCGGCGTACATCGCCGGTGTCGACACGTTGAAGGGACCGCGGATGCGGTTGACGGCATCGATGATGTGCTCGGGCCCGAACATCCAGCCGATGCGCAGCGCAGCGAGCCCGTGGATCTTGGAGAAGGTGTGCGTCACCACTGTGTTCTCGGTGGTGGCGACGAGCTCGATCCCCATCTCGTAGTCGTTGCGCGAAACGTAGTCGCAATAGGCGGCGTCCAGCACCAGCAGCACGTGCGACGGCAGTCCGGCGCGCAGCCGTTTGACCTCGTCGAACGGAAGATAGGTGCCGGTCGGATTGTTGGGATTGGCGAGCCAGACCAGCTTTGTCCGCGGCGTCACGGCCTTCAGGATGGCGTCGACGTCGGCGGTGAGGTTGCTCTCCTGCGCCACCACGTTCTTGGCGCCGACGGCCATGGTCGCGATCGGGTAGACCAGGAAGCCGTGCGTGGTGGAGATCGCCTCGTCGCCGTGGCTGAGATAGGTGTGGGCGAGCAGGTTGAGGATCTCGTCCGAACCGGCGCCGCAGATGATGCGGTTGGGATCGAGCCCGAAAGAGCGGCCGATCGCCTCGCGCAGCACGCGCGAGGTGCCTTCCGGATAGTCCTCGAGATGATCCGCCACGCGCTTGAAGGCTTCGATCGCCTTGGGCGAGGGCCCGAATGGCGTCTCGTTCGCGGAGAGCTTGAACACCTTGCGGCCCGGCTCCGGCACCGGGCTCTTGCCGGGGGTATAGGGCGCAATATCGAGAATGCCGGGATTCGGCACGGGGCGGGACATCTGGGACTCCGGATAGGCTGGGCTGCTCGCGATTTACTATTTCGTGCCGGTCGGGGGCACCGTATAGCGCGTTGCGTGGCTGCCGACGAGGGCCGTGGAGCGCACCGAGGCCCCCGCCTCGATCAGGGCAGCCTTGATTTTGTCGATGCTGGTTGCGCTCGTGACCGAGACCAGCAGCGCCGCGCCGTCGAAGGCCGTGTCCGGCACCGCCACGATCTCCGCCAGCGGCGACAGGGCGCGTGCGACCTCGGCGTTCCACCCGGAGACGCGCACGCTGAAGGTCTCGACCTCCGTAACCAGCGCGCTGTCGGCGACCCGCGAGATCGTAAACACCGGCAAGGCGGCCGGATGGTCTGCGCGTTCGACGAATGGCAGCCGTGCGATGATTTTCGGCGCGCCATCGGCTTCCAACTCCAGCCACCACGGCGTGCGGCTCGACGTCGCCGAGACCAGCGCCAGATCGCCCTTGGACTTTGCTGCCGCTTCGACTGCGGCCTGCGCGCTGAAATGCGCGACGTAAGGCACGGTAAAACCGAAATGGAAGCGCGCGGAATCGCGCATCGCCGGCTCGCTCGCCGAGATGTCGGCATGCACCGAGAACGGCGCCTGCACGTAAGTGAAGGTCGAGATGATGACGCGCCAGATGCTCTCGACCGTGTCGAGCGGCAGGATGCCGCGATGGCGCTGCACGAGGTGGCGCATCATGTCGGCCTCGCGCGCAGGCCGAAACGCCGAGCCGACCTCCTGTGTCTGCTTGACCTGGATCAGGCGGTCGATGATGTCGCCGCGCTGCATCAGCAAGCGATGCATGCTCTCGTCGATCGCATCGATCTCCTTGCGCAGTTCCTGAAGCGAGGGTGGCGCGGGGGGACGTTGGGACATATCTGGCGAGGTCTGTTGAAGACGTTCCGATGCGGATCAGCCTTAGGGGTGGATCCGCTGCGAGCAACATCCTGATTAGGCAGTCGGCCCGGCGAAAGCAAAGAGAAATGACGGCTCTTTCTGCGGGCGGCGCCGCACTGATCTTAGCTCATTCGGGCCGCGACTTGACGAAAACCGCCCAAGACGGTAGCTTTTGCCCGTTCCGTGGTCATTTGAGCCGGCCGGCTTGCAGCCACGTTAAAAAACTCGCTAAACAGGCCGGGGACGCTTCCGATCCCGGCCGAACCTATCGTTCAGGCCGGGTTTTTCATGGCCTGATTCCAGCGGCGGTCTGAGGGCAGTCGCAAACGAGGTCGATGATGGTTGGCGTCAAGTCGGTACCCAGTCCTGCGATCAGCGCCGACGAACGGTCGCATGAAGTGGATCATCCAAGCTCGCAGGTCGCGCATTTCGGCGCCGAGCAGCCGCTGCGGCTCGATTGCGGCGTCGATCTCACCCCGTTCCAGATCGCCTATCAGACCTATGGTGAGCTCAACGCCGATCGCTCCAACGCCGTGCTGATCTGCCATGCGCTGACCGGCGATCAACATGTCGCCAATGTGCATCCCGTCACCGGCAAGCCGGGCTGGTGGGAGACGCTGGTGGGCCCGGGACGGCCCATCGATCCCAAGCACTACTTCATCATCTGCTCCAACGTGATCGGCGGCTGCATGGGCTCGACCGGGCCGGCCTCGATCAATCCCGCCACCGGCAAGGTCTGGGGCCTGGATTTTCCCGTCATCACCATTCCCGACATGGTCCGCGCGCAGGCGATGCTGATCGACAGGCTCGGCATCGAGACGCTGTTTGCCGTCGTCGGCGGCTCGATGGGCGGCATGCAGGTGCTGCAATGGACCGCGGCCTATCCCGCCCGCGTGTTCTCCGCGCTGGCAATTGCATGCTCGACGCGTCACTCGGCGCAGAACATCGCCTTCCACGAGCTCGGCCGCCAGGCGGTGATGGCCGACCCCGACTGGCACGGCGGCGGCTATGCAGATCGCGGCATCCATCCGCATCGCGGGCTCGCCGTGGCGCGGATGGCGGCGCACATCACCTATCTCTCGGACGCGGCGCTGCATCGCAAGTTCGGCCGGCGCATGCAGGATCGAGATCTGCCGACCTTCTCGTTCGACGCCGACTTCCAGGTCGAGTCCTATCTGCGTTACCAGGGCTCGTCCTTCGTCGAGCGTTTCGATGCCAACTCCTACCTCTACCTGACGCGTGCGATGGACTATTTCGACATCGCCGCCGATCACGGCGGCGTGCTGGCGAAGGCGTTTGCGGGCATCAAGACGCGTTTCTGCGTGGTGTCCTTCACCAGCGACTGGCTGTTCCCGACTTCGGAATCGCGCGCGCTGGTGCACGCGTTGAACGCTTCCAGCGCGCGGGTGTCGTTTGCCGAGATCGAGACCGATCGTGGCCACGACGCCTTCCTGCTCGACGTTCCCGAGTTCTTCGACATCTCGCGCGCGTTCCTGCAGTCCGCCGGGAAGGCCCGCGGGCTCGCGGGCAGAAAGGACGGCTAGCGATGTCTGTGCAGGAAGTGCTGCCGCTGAACGGCGTGACGAGCGGGGCGGCCGGTCAGTATCGCGTCGATCATCTGCTGGTGGCCGAGATGGTCAAGCCGGGCTCGAAGGTGCTCGATGTCGGCTGCGGCGAGGGCGATCTGCTTCAACTGCTGGAGACCCGCGGCATCGACGGCCGCGGCATCGAGCTGTCGCGCGAGGGCGTCAACCGCTGCGTCGCCAAGGGGCTCGCGGTGGTGCAGGGCGATGCCGACACCGATCTCGTGAATTATCCCGATGACGCCTTCGACTACGTGATCCTGTCGCAGACGCTGCAGGCGACGCGGCAGCCGCGTGTCGTGCTGGAGAATCTCCTGCGCATCGGCCGCCGCGCCATCGTGTCGTTCCCGAATTTCGGCTTCTGGAAGATGCGACTCCAGCTGCTGATCGGGGGCCACATGCCACGCACCGAGAACTTGCCGGCGACATGGTACGACACCGCCAACATCCATTTCTGCACGATCAAGGATTTCGTCGAGCTTTGCGACGAGATCAACGTCAAGATGGAACGCTCCGTCGCGCTCGATCTCTATGGCCGGCCCGTGCCGCTGAACCTGCCTTGGTGGGTGTGGAACATGTTCGGCGAGCAGGCGGTGTTCTTGCTGAGCAGGGGCGGCGGGAAATAGTTTGCCGTCGCCCGGATGGAGCGGAGCGCAATCCGGGGCAGGTCGCGCCGCGCTCGAGAGTCCCGGATTACGCTTGCGCTCCATCCGGGCTACGAGACGGAGTGTTTGGCGACGCCTTCGCTCTAGTGCGCCGCCAGCGACCGCGGATCGCGCACCGGCCAACGACCGGCTTCCACCAGCGTGACGAACCGCGCCACGCTCTCGTTGAACAGTGCGGGCTCTTCCAGGTTGAGGACGTGGCCCGATTTCGGAAACATCGCGAGGCCGGCCGCGGGCAGGTGCTTCTTCAGGAACAGGCTCGGCCCGACGCACGGATCGTCCTCGTCGCCGCAGATGATCAGTGCGGGCGTCGCTACGCCCCTGATCGCGTCCGTCATGGTGTAGATCGAGGGGCGACCGCCCTGGAAGCCGCGCATCGTATTGGCCGACCCCTTGGCGTCGTGCCGGGCCAGCGCGGCATAGAAATCGGCATGCCCGCGTGGATCCTTCACCAGGAACGGAATCCGGCTCGGTGCCTCGCGCGTGATCTTTGCGACCTCGACGGAGCCGAGGGTCTCGAACTGCTCGGCATTGGCGCGGCACTGCTTGCGCCAGTTCTCGAGATTCTCGATCTCCGACCCGGAGCCGACGCCGGCGAGCGTCATCGATAAGGCGCGCTGCGGGGCGTTCAATCCGATCTGAAGCGAGGAATAGGCTCCCATCGACAGGCCGACCAGATGCGCGCGATCTATGCCGAGATGGTCGAGCACCGCGAGCGCATCGGAGTAGAAATGCGTGTAGGTGTAGACCTCGCCGTCGGGCACATCCGACGGCGTATAGCCGCGCGCCGAATAGGTGATGCAGCGATGGCCGCGCGAGAAGTAGCGCATCTGCGGCTCCCAATTGGTGTAGTCGGCCGCAAATTCGTGCAGGAAGATGATCGGCGTGCCGCTGCCGGCTTCCTCGAAATAAAGTCGGCACTTGTCCCTCGTCACGGCGTAAGGCATCGGGTTTGCTCCCTGAGAGTGCTGCGGCATTGGAATGCCGTTCTGCAGTTCACGCATGCGAGTTCTAGCACCGTTAACCTCCGCGCAAAATCTCCAAGAACGTGTCTTGATCTCGCCACATCCGGATTCTGATACGCGCCTGCATGTTTGGCCCACCGCACGGGCCGATCGGGAAAGTGGGGTGTAACGAAGGATGAAGAATGGTTGAGTTGTTTGCGTTTCGCCTGTCGCGTTGTGTTGTCGCGCTGGCGCTTTTCTTTGCGGCGGTCGCCGCGTTCGTTTCTCCGGCCTCGGCACGGCCGCTTCATCGTCATAGCGCAGAGCGCCACAGTCACGTGCACCACGCCAGACATCATCATCACCGCCATCATGCACGCAGCTCGCGCTTCGCGCGGAGCGCGGCACAGCTGCAGGCGAGTGGCTTCGCCAACACCCAGGCCAGCTATGATCCGAATGCCAACGCCGGCGGTGCGGGGATGAACGGCGGCTTCGGCGGCGGATCGGGTCTCGTGTCCGAAGCGCGCCGCTATCTCGGCGGCAATCCGACCGGGCGCGGCAGACTTTGGTGCGCGCGCTTCATGAATATGGTGCTGCAACAGACCGGCCATCAGGGCACCGGCTCCGACATGGCGAGCTCTTTCGCGCGCTACGGCACGCGCGTGTCCGGCCCGCAGGTCGGCGCCATCGCGGTGATGTCGCGCGGGCGCCGGGGCGGCCATGTCGGTATCATCACCGGCATCGATGCGCAGGGCAATCCGATCATGATCTCCGGCAACAGCGGCAACCGCGTCCGCGAAGCGCCTGTCTCGCGCGGCCGGATCTATGCGTATGTGATGCCCAATTGAGGTGACGCCTCGTCATTGCGAGCGAAGCAATCCAGAATCCCTCCGCGAAAATGGTCTGGATTGCTTCGTCGCATCGCTCCTCGCAATGACGGAGTGTGCGCAGCCGGCCCAGCAGCTCACACCAGCTTCGGCTCCTCCACCGCCACCGCATCGCCGACGCCAATGTCACCGTCGGCGATGACCTCGGCGTAGATGCCGCAATCCATGTGGCCGAGATGGCGCGAGAGCGTCGGTGGTATCTCGAGATCGCGCTTGGCCGTTTCAGGATCGACATTGGTGGCCGGGCAGCGGACGATGCGCTTGACTACCTGCAGCCGGGCCTGCCCGACCGCAAGCGTCCGGCCGACGAGGTCGAGCTCCGACCAGGCCGGCCAGCCCTTGACGTAGAGATTGGCGCGGAAGCGCAGGGGATGCACGGCGACGCCGTCCAGCATGTTCTCGATCGCGCGGACGCTGTCGAGATTGATGATCGAGACGACCTTGCGGGCGACGTCGGAGAAGCTGTGGTCGCGGCCGGACAGAACCTTGGGCGGGCCCTTCAGCTCCGGCTGGAAGTTCTCACTGAAATAGGCCTCGATGGCCGCACGTCCGGCGGCGGTCTCGAGGTCCCCGCTCGCGACGATTCGGCCGTCCCTGCGGATGGTCAGCACATGGCTGGCGTCGTCGAACCGGGTATCGAGTTCAGCCAGCCGCTCGTTGCGCGCCAGCATCAGAAACTGGATTTTCGGCTTCCACTGGGGCGCATCAGGATCGAAGCCGCTCGGGCCGTTCTCGATGGCGTAGCGGCGATCGGCGGGCAGGGTCTTGCCGACCCGCAGAGGGACCCGCGACAGGCGTTCGGGCGTCAGGCCCTTGATCGGGTATCGGTAGAGACCGGTAATCTCGGCAATGTGGCTGTCTATCATGCCGTTACTTAAGGGATTCGGCCTGTCTGCGCCAAGCCGTCCCACAAGCGCACGAAATTGTGAACTTGCCTCTTTCGCACCCGCCCCCAGCTTCCCACATCTGCCTCAGGCCGGCGGCAACGTCGGCAAAACACGACCGTTCCCGCTTGAGAAACGTCAATGCGGACAGCGGAAACCCAATGAAGATGCCGTATTGGGGTGCCTGAGAGGGCCCCAAGGGCAGGCCGAGGGACAGAAAAGATGAACATTGAGAAGTACACCGAACGCTCCAGGGGCTTCATCCAGTCTGCGCAGTCGCTCGCGATGCGCGAGGGGCACCAGCAATTCTCCACCCTGCACGTTCTGAAAGTCCTGCTGGACGACAATGAGGGCCTCGCTGCCGGTCTGATCGACCGTGCCGGCGGCAATTCCCGTGCAATCCTGAAGGCGACCGAGGACGCGCTCGGCAAGGTGCCGAAGGTCTCCGGCGGTGGCGCCGGGCAGATCTACCTCGCGCCGGAGCTTGCCCGCACCTTCGACGCGGCCGAGAAGGCCGGCGAGAAGGCTGGCGACAGTTTCGTCACCGTCGAGCGGCTGCTGCTCGGCCTCACGCTGGAGAAGACCAGCGAGGCCGGCACGATCCTCAATAAGGGCGGCGTCACCCCGCAAAACCTCAATGCGGCGATCGAGGCGTTGCGCAAGGGCCGCACCGCGGATTCGGCGACCGCCGAGAACGCCTATGACGCCCTGAAGAAATATGCCCGCGACCTGACCCAGGCTGCGCGCGACGGCAAGCTCGATCCGGTCATCGGCCGCGACGAGGAGATCCGCCGCACCATCCAGGTGCTGTCGCGCCGGACCAAGAATAATCCCGTGCTGATCGGCGAGCCCGGCGTCGGCAAGACCGCCATCGCGGAAGGCCTTGCGCTGCGCATCGTCAACGGCGACGTGCCGGAGAGCCTGAAAGACAAGAAGCTGCTCTCGCTCGACCTGGGCGCACTGATCGCCGGTGCGAAGTACCGCGGCGAGTTCGAGGAGCGGCTGAAGGCCGTGCTCCAGGAAGTGACCGGGAGCGAGGGCACTTTCATCCTGTTCATCGACGAAATGCACACGCTGATCGGCGCCGGGAAGGGCGACGGCGCGATGGACGCCTCCAACCTGCTCAAGCCTGCGCTCGCTCGCGGCGAGCTGCACTGCATCGGCGCGACCACGCTGGACGAGTATCAGAAGCACGTGGAGAAGGACGCGGCGCTGGCGCGGCGCTTCCAGCCGATCTTCGTCAGCGAGCCCTCGGTCGAGGACACTATCTCGATCCTGCGCGGCCTGAAGGACAAGTACGAGCAGCACCATGGCGTGCGGATCACCGATTCCGCGCTTGTTGCGGCGACGACGCTGTCCAACCGCTACATCACCGACCGCTTCCTGCCGGACAAGGCGATCGACCTCATGGACGAGGCCGCGGCGCGGCTGAAGATGCAGGTCGATTCCAAGCCGGAAGAGCTGGATTCGCTCGACCGCGAGATCATTCGGCTCAAGATCGAGCAGGAGGCGCTGAAGAAGGAAAGCGATCTCGGCTCCAAGTCCCGGCTCCAGACCCTGGAGAAGGACCTTGCGGAGCTAGAGGAGAAGTCGGCTGCCCTGACGGCGCGCTGGAGCGCGGAGAAGAGCAAGCTCTCCGATGCCCAGAAGCTGAAGGCCGAGCTCGATGGCCTGCGTGTCGAACTCGCCAACGCCCAGCGGCGCGGCGAATTCCAGAAAGCCGGCGAGCTGGCCTATGGCCGCATCCCGCAGCTCGAGAAGCAGCTAGCCGACATCGAGGCCAAGGAGAACTCCGGCGAGATGATGGAGGAGGCGGTGACCGCCAACCACATCGCGCAGGTGGTCTCGCGGTGGACTGGCGTGCCCGTCGACAAGATGCTGGAAGGCGAGAAGGAGAAGCTTCTCAAGATGGAGGAGCAGCTGGGGCAGCGTGTCGTCGGCCAGGCCGAGGCCGTGCGTGCGGTCGCGACCGCCGTGCGCCGTTCGCGAGCGGGCTTGCAGGACCCGAACCGGCCGACAGGCTCGTTCATGTTCTTGGGCCCCACCGGCGTCGGCAAGACCGAGCTGACCAAAGCCTTGGCGGAGTACCTGTTCAACGACGAGACCGCGATGGTCCGCCTCGACATGTCCGAATACATGGAGAAGCACTCGGTCTCGCGGCTGATCGGCGCGCCTCCGGGCTATGTCGGCTATGACGAGGGCGGCGCGCTCACCGAGGCGGTACGGCGCCGGCCCTACCAAGTGGTGTTGTTCGATGAGATCGAGAAAGCGCATCCCGACGTCTTCAACGTCCTGTTGCAGGTGCTCGACGACGGCCGCCTGACCGATGGCCAGGGCCGCACCGTCGATTTCCGCAACACGCTGATCATCATGACCTCGAACCTCGGTTCGGAGTATCTGGTGAACCAGCCGGAGGGCGAGGACACCTCGGCGGTGCGCGAGCAGGTGATGGGAATGGTGCGGGGGCACTTCCGCCCCGAATTCCTCAACCGCGTCGACGAGATCATCCTGTTCCACCGCCTGCAGCGCAGCGAGATGGGCCGCATCGTCGAGATCCAGTTCACGCGGCTGCAGAAGCTGCTGACCGATCGCAAGATCGTGCTGACGCTCGATGCCGCCGGCCGCGACTGGCTCGCCGCCAAGGGCTGGGATCCCGCCTACGGTGCAAGGCCGCTGAAGCGGGTGATCCAGCGCTATCTCCAGGACCCGCTCGCCGAGATGATCCTCGCCGGCGACGTCAGGGACGGCGACAGCGTTGCGATCTCGTCCGAAGGCAATGTGCTGACCTTCAACGGCAAGGCGCCGCAGACCGCCGAGATTGCGCAGTTCGAGGCGCCGGTGGCGAAGCGCAAGCTGAATTGATCGGCAATGCCGCGATTACCCGCCCCGGAGAGGTTTCGCCTCTCCGGGGCGAATTATGTTTGGTGAAGGTTGCGCGCAGTCCTAGCCGGCTGCGGGCGCTGAGCCCGCTTTCGCCGGTCCAGCCTCCTCGTCGTCCTCTTCCAGCTCCGACAGAATATCAACCAACTCGCGCACCCGTCCCTGCGCCAGCGGCCGCAAATCGTTGATCATGGGCTCGTCATTGGCGAGCCAGGCCTGGGCCTCGGCGAGCTCCTCAGCGGTCGCGCCTGTTCCGATGATCTGGGCAATGGTGACATCGTCGGCGCGGTCCACGGCTTTGACGACATCGTCGCGTGAGAGGCGCGTCATGGGCGATTCTCCTGCTGGTCGGCTTCCGTCTGCGTCTAACCGAGAACCGGCGCGCAGGTTCCGCGCGGCGGACCTGCACGAGCGCTCCTACTTCTTCACCGCCTTGTAGATCGCGTTCTCGACGTCCGAGCTGAAGTAGATCGCGCCCGTTGCACCGACGGCGACGCCGGTCGGGATATGCGTCGGCAGGCCGCCAGGGGCGCCGGTGAGGCCGATCGGGAGATTGGCCGCGATCTCGGTGATTTTGCCGCTCTCCGGTGCGATCGCGATCAGCCGTTTGGCGCCGACCTCCGCCACGATCAGTTGGCCGTCTCTGGTGCGCGCGATGCCTTCGGGCATTTTCAGCTCCTTGGCGACCAGCGCCTTCTTGCCATTGCCGTCGATCCTGGAGACGGTGCCGGCAAAGGCTTCGGTGACGTAGACCTCGTCGCCGGCGCCGCGGACCAGCCCCACCGGTCCCTCGAGATCGCCGATCAGTGTGACGCGATCCTTGCCATGCTCACCGCTCACCTTGACCAGTGACTTGGTCCCAAGCTCGGCCACCAGGATGCTGCCGTCCGCGAGCACGACCGCGTCATGCGGTGCCTTGAAGCCGTGCAGCATGTCTCGCGTCGCGCCGGTCTTGCCGTCGATGACCTGCACGGTGCCGGTGAACCAGCTCGACAGGATCACGTCGTTGCCCTTCGCCGTCACGCTCATGGGGTATTCGAGCGTCCTGCCGGCGGCATGCATGCGCGTCTTCTCGGTGACCTCGCCGGTGGCCCCGTCCACCGTGCGATAGGCGAACACGTCGGCGACGTGGATCGTGTCCTTGCCGTTCTCCGAGGTGACGCCGATCCCGCCGGGTAGCGCGAGCTTGCCGATGATGATCTGCTTGGCTTGGCCGGTCGCCGGATCGATCTCCTGGATGCCGTTGTCGGCCATGTTGGAGACGTAGATGCGATCCCTGCCGTCGATGGCGAGATTGTCCAGCGACGGCTTCAATTGCGCGACGGTGGCCTTGGCGCCCGATTTGGGGTCGACCCGGACGAGCTGGCCGAGCGCGGTGTCGATCACGAACAGGTTGCCCCTGGAATCGAAGTTCACCGCGGCCGGCACTTTGAAGCCCTCGGCGACGACGGTCAGCTCCGCCTTGTCGACATCGACCTTGGCGACCTGGCCCTTGAACCAGAGCGGACCGTACAGCTTGTCGTCGGGACCGAACTCGAAGCCGTTGAGTCCGCCCATCTTCTCCATGATCTGACGCGGCGGCTTGATGCCCTCGACGTCGATTTCATAAAGCGCGTCGCCGAGGAAGACGGTGGTGGCGTAGAGCCTGCCGTCCTTGCGGAAGGCGAGCGAGTTGATGCCGGGAAGGCCGCTCGCGAGCTTCTTGATCGGGCCGTCGCCCTTGCGTGCATAGAGCTCGCCGGCGAGAAATCCGGTCCAGGCCATGGTGCCATCGGGCGCGAACGCGATGTCGTCGGCCATTCCGACCGGCGCCGGGATTGCAACCTTGGCGCTACCGCTGGCAATGTCGACCTCGTAGAGCGCCGCGCCCGCGACGCTGCCGGCAAACAAATGGCCGGCCTTGTCGACCGCGAGCCCGTGCACGCCGTGGAAGGCCGAGCCTGGAACAAGCCTTGTGACCTCCCAGCCGCCGGCCGAAGCGGTCGTGGCTGAGAGCAGCGCAGCGACGACAGCTGCGCAGGCGAGCCCATTCTTCATGGCGAGACCTCCCGTTTTTTTGGAAAGTATTCGCCCGTCCTGCGGCTTTGGCAAACGAAACTTGACGTTGCGACACCGCCAAGCGCGCCTCGCTGTGCCGCGTCATCGTTTGAAATCTTGTTCGAAAATGTCCGTCGAAATCGGCGTTGCCGACCTACCGGTTGGTGACCTGCAAGGGACCGCCCGTTGCGTCCGACATGCGGGCGATGGCGCTGCCACGGCCGCTCATCATGCCCTCGAGCCGGTCGCGCTCCTTTTCGAAGCTTGCCAGCATCGCGCCTTCCAGCGAACGACCGCGCGGCAGCTTCACGCGCATCGGATCGACGAAGCGGCCGTTGACCAGGATCTCGTAGTGGACGTGCGGACCGGTCGACAGGCCCGACGAACCGACAAAGCCGATCACCTGGCCCTGCCGCACCTTCTTGCCGGGCTCCATGCCCTTGGCGAAGGCCGACATGTGGCCATAGGCGGTCTCATAGCCGTTGGCGTGCTTGATGCGGATGTACTTGCCGTAGCCGCCCTCGGGGCCGGCCTTCTCGATCATGCCGTTTCCGGAGGCGAAGATCGGCGTGCCGTAGGAGGTGGACCAGTCGACGCCGGTATGCATCTTCACATAGCCCAGGATCGGGTGACGGCGGCCGCCGAAACCGGAGCGCATGATGGCGTTGTTGACGGGCTTTCTGACCAGGAACTTTTTCGCGCTCTTGCCGGTCTCGTCGTAGTAGTCGACGACGCCATCGTCGGGGCTCTGGTAGCGATAGTATTTCTTGGTCTCGCCGCCGACGGTCAGCGAGGCGAACAGCACCTCGTTCTTTTCGCTCGACGTCACGCCCTCGTCCTCGCCGGCGTAGAAAACATCGAACGAGTCGCCCGGCTGCACCTTGCGCTGGAAATCGACGTCGTAGGAGTAGATCTTGATCATGTCCTCGATGACGGGCATCGGCACCTTGTTGCGCATCGCCGTCTCGTAGATGCTCTGGTAGAGGCGCACGCCGGAGCCGTCGTCATCGCTGTCGTCGTCGCTGCTGGCGTTGGCCGCAGCGTCCGCCACGGTATTCATGCTGGAGACGTCGACCGCGACGTATTTGCCGAGATCGGACAATGCGGCAATCGCCTCGACCATGGTCTCGTTGGCGATGACGACACGGTAAGGTTGCAGGCGCGCGCCGGGGCTTGCGGGCGCCATCAGGATGCGGAGCTTCTCGCCTTCCTTGAGGCCGCCATCGCGGCCGCGCGGGCCGAGCGTTGCCGTGATGGCCTTGATCTCCTCGGCGGTCGCGCCGAGATCGCGCAGCACGCCAGCGACGCTGTCGCCCTTCTTGACCATGTGGACGCGTTCGCCGTTGGGATTGCCGCCGGTGATCTGCTCCTTGGTCTTGGGCAGCAGCGTGACGTTCTCCGGCACCACGCGCGTCTCGAAACCGGCATAGGGATCGGACGAGGACGTTTCGGTGGCGTAGGCCATCTTGATGTCGGAGGGGCCGGTCGCGCCGGAGACGTCGGCCGTGGCATTGGCAAGCGAGGCGTAACGCACGCCGCCATTGCCGCGCCAGTTGGCGGCGTCGCGGACCCGCATCAGGATATCGTCGAGCGCCACCACCGCGGAAATCTTGGCCTTCGGCAGCACCGCCGACAGGTCCTTGGTGACGAAGGACACTTCCGCGTCGGGCTCGACGGCTTCCGGATTGTTGGGATCGTCGGATGCCGTCTTCGGATCGGAGCCGACATCGGTGAGCAGGCGCTGGGCGTTGAACGGTGGGATCTTCGCCGACAGGTCGCTCGTCGTCATCGACAAATTGCCGGCGATCCGGACGAAGGGGCGCACCCGCATCACGTCGCGGCTACCGACGCGGGCAACCGTCGAGACGCGCACGATGTTGCGCGAGGCCGTGGATTCGCTCGGCGGCGGCAGGCGATCGCTCTTGTGCAGCGTGGCCGCGCGATCGGCGGCGCCGAATGCACCGCGCAGCGCTCCTTCGACCCGCTCCGGCACCTTGGCGAAGGTCATTTCGCCGTCGAGCGATGCGAAAACGGCGCCGCCGATCAGGGCTGCGCCGCAGAGTCCGGTCAGAATTGTCCCACTGAACCATTGCACCGAGACGCGGCGACGGTCGATCACGGCGGCTTCGGAGCCATCGACGGACAACGGCGGCTCGTGGCCGAGATCGATGATCCCGGTCTCGCGCCCGAAAGTGCCGCGTGACGTCCTGTGGTTCAACCCAAGTCCCCCAATCAACGACCCCGAGAAAGCTCGCTTCGAACCTTTTCCCTGGTCGCCCTCTTCAAGGGGGATCGCCGGAAAAGGCAAGCCGCACAGGCGTCCGCGCTCAGAAAGCCCCTTCGCTGGGGCCGGCCGAAATTACGAACAACTGGACGGATAAAGCTCTCTCGATGTCTCTCGAACGCCGAAGGAAGGTCGCGTCATCTGCAAGATCGCCTTCCTCTGACCCCATGAAAATCGCCGGCAGCCCCCACAGGCATCCCGCGATTCAAGCTTGTCTCTTATCAGAACGCCGCGGGAATGTGGCTCAAGTACGGCGCCTGACATGGAAAATACTTGCTGAAGCGGACGGCGCCAGGGGCAGCCCCGGCGCGGCGCCGTGAGCCCGTCCCATGAGCCCTGCGGAGCCCTCCAGGGCCCAAACTTTTTTTCAGTTTTTTCTTCGGGCGAACTCGGTTCGTCCGCCCAGCGTCTTCCTAAGTGCCTGCAAACACGCAATTTTTTTCGTCATCCCGCTGTGCGACGATTTGTTGACGATTGGCGTTGACAGCCCGGAAGGCGGGGCCTATAACCCCAACCACTGAGCGCGGCGCCGCCGGGTCACTGACCAAGGCGAGCGAACGCGCCACTGATGCTCCTCACCTTGTTGAGTGACACAACAATCGACACCAGTCGGTTGGAGTCATTCATCGTCGGTAAGGGTGTCGGAACCCTTCCAAGCCGGAAGGTTGGGGCCTCCACGGTCTCGGGCTGTTTGACAAGTGAAGATGAAGAAAGAGAAACGTGGACGGCGGAGTCCTTGCGGGTCTCGCTTCTGGAAAGCTTCGGCTTTTCTGATCGAGACCGGACGAAAGACTTCGGCGGTACACGTTTTAAAGGAAACACCATCGTTGCCAGCGATGTGAATCGCAGGCAGCACATCGACTTCGGTCGATAATGGTGGGACCTCGTCAAACGTTGTGATCAGCCGGTTCAAAGTTCAAGTCCAACTTGAGAGTTTGATCCTGGCTCAGAGCGAACGCTGGCGGCAGGCTTAACACATGCAAGTCGAGCGGGCGTAGCAATACGTCAGCGGCAGACGGGTGAGTAACGCGTGGGAACGTACCTTTTGGTTCGGAACAACACAGGGAAACTTGTGCTAATACCGGATAAGCCCTTACGGGGAAAGATTTATCGCCGAAAGATCGGCCCGCGTCTGATTAGCTAGTTGGTAGGGTAATGGCCTACCAAGGCGACGATCAGTAGCTGGTCTGAGAGGATGATCAGCCACATTGGGACTGAGACACGGCCCAAACTCCTACGGGAGGCAGCAGTGGGGAATATTGGACAATGGGGGCAACCCTGATCCAGCCATGCCGCGTGAGTGATGAAGGCCCTAGGGTTGTAAAGCTCTTTTGTGCGGGAAGATAATGACGGTACCGCAAGAATAAGCCCCGGCTAACTTCGTGCCAGCAGCCGCGGTAATACGAAGGGGGCTAGCGTTGCTCGGAATCACTGGGCGTAAAGGGTGCGTAGGCGGGTCTTTAAGTCAGGGGTGAAATCCTGGAGCTCAACTCCAGAACTGCCTTTGATACTGAAGATCTTGAGTTCGGGAGAGGTGAGTGGAACTGCGAGTGTAGAGGTGAAATTCGTAGATATTCGCAAGAACACCAGTGGCGAAGGCGGCTCACTGGCCCGATACTGACGCTGAGGCACGAAAGCGTGGGGAGCAAACAGGATTAGATACCCTGGTAGTCCACGCCGTAAACGATGAATGCCAGCCGTTAGTGGGTTTACTCACTAGTGGCGCAGCTAACGCTTTAAGCATTCCGCCTGGGGAGTACGGTCGCAAGATTAAAACTCAAAGGAATTGACGGGGGCCCGCACAAGCGGTGGAGCATGTGGTTTAATTCGACGCAACGCGCAGAACCTTACCAGCCCTTGACATGTCCAGGACCGGTCGCAGAGATGTGACCCTCTCTTCGGAGCCTGGAGCACAGGTGCTGCATGGCTGTCGTCAGCTCGTGTCGTGAGATGTTGGGTTAAGTCCCGCAACGAGCGCAACCCCCGTCCTTAGTTGCTACCATTTAGTTGAGCACTCTAAGGAGACTGCCGGTGATAAGCCGCGAGGAAGGTGGGGATGACGTCAAGTCCTCATGGCCCTTACGGGCTGGGCTACACACGTGCTACAATGGCGGTGACAATGGGATGCTAAGGGGCGACCCTTCGCAAATCTCAAAAAGCCGTCTCAGTTCGGATTGGGCTCTGCAACTCGAGCCCATGAAGTTGGAATCGCTAGTAATCGTGGATCAGCACGCCACGGTGAATACGTTCCCGGGCCTTGTACACACCGCCCGTCACACCATGGGAGTTGGTTTTACCTGAAGACGGTGCGCTAACCCGCAAGGGAGGCAGCCGGCCACGGTAGGGTCAGCGACTGGGGTGAAGTCGTAACAAGGTAGCCGTAGGGGAACCTGCGGCTGGATCACCTCCTTTCTAAGGATGGTTCTTCAGAAGCTTGCTTCTATCGAACCGTTTTAGAAACATCAGTGGCCAACAGATCGCCAGATCGTTGAGCTGCATTGGCGGGATTTCGCCGTCTTCGTTTCTCTTTCTTCGCGGACGAACACGCGCCGGGGCTGCGCTGTGCGATTGCATTCGGCGCTGGTCGCCGGTGTGCGCAAGCAAGACCCTAGTCCTGATGA